>JAABUT010000384.1_pt1 | contig 75193 bp, 69 predicted proteins | sample 5559281 | NCBI WGS metagenome assembly JAABUT01 (sample SAMN10711880, study PRJNA513359) | rock metagenome | isolation source: Antarctica rocks | place: Antarctica: Victoria Land, Ricker Hills nord | collected 2016-01-04 | reverse complement strand
TTTTTATAAGGTAAAAGAAGCATTATAAATTTTCCTGATAGAAGTTTAAACAGGCCCTAAACAAAATCACCCGGTATTACCGCAAGATTAATTTGGCAGGAAGAATAACTTGACGGTCATTGGCTTCGGATTTAGAACTTAATTCGTTCAAAATTAAGTTGATTATGTTTTCGGCTATAGCCTCCAAAGGTTGCTCTATCGCAGATATAGGCGGTGTGTGCAGTTTAAATACGTCCCTATCATCATAAGCAATAACTAAAAAATCTTCGTTAATTACTTTGTTCATTTCCTTGATGGCGATTAAACCACTGATGGCCAAATAGTTCGTCGAAAATAAAACGGCATCAATGGTTTCAATGTTTAAAAGCTTTTTGATCTGAATAATCGTCTCGCTTGAGGGCTGGCTAAATGGCACTTTTAGTACAAAATACTCCTGATAGGGCATCCCATAATCTTCAATAGCTTTCTTGTATCCGGCAAACCGGTCTGTAATCTGCTGGATATCCAGGCTGATCGTAACGAAAGCAATGTTTTTTTTTCCTCTTTTTATAAAACTTTCTACTGCCTGGTAAGAAGCTTTAATATGGTCTGTACCTACAAAAGAGATTTCCAGATCAGGAAGGTTTCTGTCAAAAAAAAGGATGGGCTTATTATCTTTTAATAATTTTGCAATATCATCGGAAATACCTGGCATAGGAGATATTATATAGGCATCAACATTCCTGCTTCTGAACATGCCAATCAGCTCTTTTGCTTTGTTGGCATCGTTCTCCGTACTGGTGTAGATTATTTTATAGCCTTTTTGGTAGGCTTTACCTTCAATCAACCTGGCAATACCGGCAAAGAAAGGATTGGAAATATCTTCTACAATTAATGCAATGATTTTGGTGTTGCCGGTTCGCAGGCTTCGGGCTACTTCGTTTGGTTTATAGCCGCTTTCTTTTATTATTTTCTCAACCTTTTCTATAACAATCGTGCTGATAGCTTTTTCCCTTGCTTTTCCATTTAAAATAAACGAAACGGTTGTGATAGATACATTGGCCTGTCGGGCAATATCTTTTATAGATAAATGCTTCAAAATTAGAGAGTTTTGCGGGAGTGGTAACGCTTAACTAAAGAAAAATTAACACGTTCTGTTTTATCAAATCCATCCCAAGATTATAAATAAAATCAGGATGCTTCTTTTAGCACTAAAAATCAGTGCTTTTAACATTTTCATACATTAAACATTTAGCGCAGATTTTTACCTGGTAAAAAAAGTATAAAAACTACCCGATAAAATTTAAGCTGATAACAAACTACTATTGCCAACTACTCTTTAACTCTTCCGGTTATCGGAAACCAGATATGCCTTTTCTTAAGCCTGTTTAATTTCATTTGGGAAAAATTACAGTGCTTCTTTTATGCTCATAAAATCTGTGTCCGGATTTTATAATGATAAAAGAAGTATCAGGTTTTCATATTTTTTATAGGATAAAAGAAGCATAGAAAATAAAGCCAGTAGAATTTAAACAGGCTCTAAGCACTATCATAAACCAAGAAAGGTTGATAAAAATAGTACATACTATTTTTATCAACCTAAAATCTTATTAATATGGTAATATGTTGTTAAAGCAATTAATTATCCAGCACAACAACAACCCAAATTCTTAATATTCATCTTTGCGGCCACCGCCTTTATATCCACCACTACCGCCACCGTTTCCACCTTTGTAACCACCTTTATCATAACCGCCGCGGCTGCTGCTTCCGCCGCCACTGCCTCCGCCATATCCACCACGGCTGCTTCCGCCACCGCCGCCACTGTTTCCACCTTTGTAACCACCGCCGCCATTTCCACCGCCGCCAAAGCTTTTTCTGGAATCATCTCTTTTATCTTCGGACTTGTTTACCACAATAGACCGTCCTTCAACAGATGAACCATTCAGTTCGTCAATCGCTTTTTGCGCCATTGCATCGTCCGGCATTTCAACAAACCCGAATCCTTTGCTTCTTCCTGAAAACTTATCAATAATAATTTTCACTGATGATACTTCACCATAAGCTTCAAATACTTCTTTTAAACTGCTTTCTTCCAAAGCAAATGGAAGGCTTCCTACAAAAATGTTCATTATTGTTTTTAATTTGATTTTATATCTATTTTCAAAACTACTTATATTAAATCTAAACTTTGCTATTAAATAAATATAAATTTTTTTTAAGGCAAATTTTGACTAAATATCAGTTCTAAAACAGAAAAAGGTGTACTAACGCAGTTAGTACACCTTTTATTTAAATTAAACTTTATTGTTTACAACAGAGTGAATTCTACACGACGGTTTTTCTGACGACCAGCAGCAGTTTTGTTTGTTGCAATTGGTTGGGTTGAACCATAACCAGTTGCTTCAATACGTGATGCATTTGCACCTTTGCTAACCAAGTATTGTCTGATCGCTTCAGCACGGTCTTTAGAAAGACTCATGTTCAAAGCGGCAGAACCTGTATTATCAGTATGACCAGCCAGTTTCAGGCTGAAGTTTTTAGTTATCAAAAGATTAGCAACCCTATCCAAACTAGCATAAGAATGTTCGCGGATATTGGATTTGCCTAAATCAAACTCCAGATTTTTAATTGCATCTGCAACTACCTTTTTATCTTCTTCAGTTACATAAACTTTAACATCTGGTTTGTTAACCGGCAAAGCACAACCTGAACCATCAACGGCAGTACCTGCCGGAGTACCCGGACATTTATCAAATTTGTTTGCAACACCGTCTGCATCATCATCGCCCAAATCTTTAGCGTACTGATCTTTAATCATTTGCTCTTCGCGCATTCTGTTAGCTTCAGACATAGCCAGCATATTTTTAAGCTCAGCACTTTCAGCCGCACTCTCTTCTCTCAAAGCAGCAATCGGGCTATAATTAGCCAATTGTGAAGATTTTTTTCCGCCTAATGAGAATTCTAAGCCAGCATGTGCATAAGAAAAACGATCATTATTAGCACCACGAACACCATCAAATGTTGGTGTTTTCATGAAATAAACGTTATATCCTAAATCAATATTGATTGTTTTAGATAAACCAAATTTCAAACCTGCACCAACTGGTACAAAAAAGTTTTCTCTATAATAGCCGCCTTCGCTGCCGGTAACACCTTGTACATTCGGGCTGTAAGACATATAACCTGCACCAGCTGTAAAATATGGGGATAAAGCTGAACGTTTGTGGTTTAAACTCATGTTAGCAATAGTAAAATTTCCACTTAATGATGCTGCATAATCAATGTTTGTAGTAAAACTACTATTGTTTTGAGCTACAGTTGGAGAAGGAAGCGAGTTAGCTTGGTAACCTCTTACTTTACCTGCCAGGAAATCTGCCTGGACACCAAAGCTTGGTAAAATTTGTTTTTTGATGTAACCACCATAACCCCAGGTTTCTTCCGGCGTGTGAAAATCGCCATTGGAAGCGTTGTTAAAAGGTGTAAAATGCGTCAACATACCACCATTTAAACCGATTGACCAAGTACGAAAGCTTTTTTTGTCAAAACGTTTCGATGTGTCGGAACTCATGCCCTGGGCAAACAATGATGTTGATAATCCTACGGCTGACAACGTAAGAGCCAACTTTGTAATTTTTGATTTCATTTTTTTAATTGTTATTTTAATTATATCAGCTTATACGTTAACATTATAAATTAGGTCATTGTATAAACAGTCGCAACATCTACCGAAAAAATGCTGCCAAAAACAGTATTTAAAATGTTAAATTAGGTGATGAAATGCTAAGTGTTTGACTTTTAAGGAGAAAAGTTCAGCCAGAAAAATAAAAATGTTAATCAAATGATTAAATTAGTTACTGACACAAGCGACTAATTAAACATACAAATTTCTGTTTATGACTACTATTGTACTAAAAACGTTTTCGGTACAACAGTATTTTGGCAGAATTGGCACACAAATTTCTTTGTAAACTGACAAAAAGCATGACAAAAAAACACATGCTTCTTTTACCAGCCTAAAATTAGGTCGGTAAAAAGAAGCATTAGTAAGTATGAACCAAGTTTTACTTTTTTCTCCAGGGTTTCCTGTGGCCGGATGATCTTTTGATTTCAGGTTGATAAACCGGTCCTTCACCCAAAGCTTCGGGAAGTGGTTTTTGCTCAATTGTTTTACCGATCAAAGCTTCAATATGGCTGAATTTACGCTGATCTTTTTCATTGATAAAAGTAATTGCTGTTCCGGTAGTTTCCGCTCTGGCTGTGCGTCCAATCCTGTGAATATAATCTTCCGGGTCATGCGGCACATCATAATTAATCACCAAACTAATCCCTTCCACATCAATTCCTCTGGATAAAACATCTGTGCCGATCAAAACCGGCAGTTGCCTGCTTTTAAATGCGCGCAAAATGTTTTCGCGCTGTTCCTGCTCCAAATCAGAATGAAAAGCTTCTACTTTCATCCCGGCACGAAAAAGTGTTTGGTACAGCTGCTTTACTTTTTCTTTGGTCGATACAAAAACGATGGTGCTGGCGTAATTTCCTTCTGCCAAAATCGTCTTAATCAATGGTAGTTTCTGGTGATCAAAAGTCATGTAAACCTGCTGGGAAATACCAATTGCCGGTTGGGAAAGTGCGATGTTGATCTGCTCCGGCTGGTTCAAAATTTTCTGCGAGAGCGCACGGATCTTGCCCGGCATTGTGGCAGAAAATAATAATGTTTGCCTTTTGGCAGGCAGATAACTGATGATCCGGACAATATCATCATAAAAACCCATATCCAGCATCCGGTCGGCTTCATCCAAAATCAAATGCTGCAACTGGCTTAATTTGACCACGCCCGAAGTTAAATGTGCAATCAACCTTCCGGGAGTTGCAATAATAATGTCCACGCCTTCATTCAAAGAACGGCGTTGCTGCTCATAACTTGCACCATCGCCGCCACCGTAAACCGATATAGAACTGATACCTGTAAAATAAGCCAATCCCTCCGTTTGCTGGTCAATTTGCTGAACCAGCTCTCGTGTAGGTGCCAATATCAATGTATTGACCAAACTTTTTTCCTCAGCAACGCAAATCTGGTGCATAATCGGCAGCAGATAAGCCGCCGTTTTGCCGGTTCCGGTTTGTGCGCAGGCAATTAAATCATGCTTGTTTAAAATGATCGGGATCGCTTGTTCCTGGATAGGCGTTGGCTTGCGGAAACCCATGCTGTCCAAACCTTCCTGCAGTTTTGGATCGAAATTAAAATCAGTAAATGTCAAAAGTAAATGGCTTGTAAAGGTTGATTGAGAATTAGTATCTGATACAAATTTTTTAAATATAGTGTTTTTTGCTGATTCTACGTGATGCTTCTTTTATCGGCATAAAAACAGTACACTTTATATATACGCTTCAAATCAATACCGTTTTTTGCAAAATATCGGCAATAATCTGTTCGGCATGAACCCTGGAATTTTCAATAAACCATAAATGCGTGTTCATTCCACCGCAAACCACGCCAGCCAGATAAATTCCTTTTTGGTTGGTTTCCATCGTTTGCGGATCGTATGCTGGCAGCAGTTTTTCATCCGCAGAAAGTGAAATCCCCATCATTTTCAGGAAATCGAAATCAGGCTGATAACCGGTCAAAGCCAGCACAAAATCATTAGCAACCGTAACCAAACCTTCCGGCGTTTGGATATCAACTTCGTATTCACGGATTGCCGCCAGTTCCGATTGATAATAAACTTTGATCGTTCCTTCTTTAATGCGGTTGATAATATCCGGCCGAACCCAATATTTTACACGTTCATTAATATCATCTTTCCTAACAACCATCGTCACCTCCGCTCCTTTCCTATAAGTCTCCAATGCAGCATCCACCGAAGAATTACTTGCCCCAACCACCAGCACTTTTTGCATCGTATAAAAACTTGGGTCTTTATAATAATGCCTAACTTTTGGCAGATCTTCACCCGGAATGTTCATCTTCACCGGAATATCATAAAAACCTGTTGCAATAATGATTTTTTGAGTTTGATAAACGCTTTTATTAGTGATCACTTCATAACCATCATTTTTGGGCTGAGTACTCAAAACGGGCTCAAAAAGATGAATATTCAGCTGATTGGAAGTGGCTACACGGCGATAATATTCCAGCGATTCTGCACGCGTGGGTTTGATGCTGTTGGAAACAAAAGGCACAGCACCAATCTCCAGCTTCTCTGAAGTGGAAAAAAAAGTCATGCCGGACGGATAATTATAAAGCGAATTAACGAGCGTTCCTTTTTCAAGGATCAGGTATTTCAAACTAACTTTTTTGGCTTCCAGTGCACAAGCCAAACCGATTGGGCCGCCACCAATAATCAATAAATCAAACATCTTATTTTAATGGGATAAAAGAAGCATTAGCAAATCAATGCTTCTTTTATGGGTAAAAAATCTGTAAAAAAAGAAAAGCCGGAAAAAACGTCCGGCTGATATATAATTAAAAAAGAAAAAGGTTGTTTGAAAAAAAGTGGGTAAGCTACTTTTATCGCACCGCTACAACCTTCTACCCTTGCTGCGTTCCCACCCTGGGGGAGTTCAAAAGGAGCTGGCCGTAAAAGACTTACCCGCCACAAAAATAGAAAAATTTTTAAGTTCTGTGCTTAATTTTCATAAATCTGTTGGCATATTTTTGCGCTCATCAACCCGATATCTGCTTTTTGCCTCATTGGCAGGTTGTTAAACTTGCGTGTCGGGGTTTCCAAAACGGTAATTTTATCGGCATAAAAAGAGCATTCAAAGTTTAACTTTTCAAAATAAGCCCACAAAATGTCGTACTTTTTTTTGGAAATGGTTTTGGCGATAGTAATGTGCGGTATTTTGACTGCGCCTTTTGGAAACATATGCTGAAAGTTTGACAGCCTGGATTTCACTGTAACATCAATTTTAACTTTAGCATAAATTGTGTAACTGTTTGCGTGGTGTTTGAAATAATCAAAACCAGAAATTGCTATTTCGAAGGCATCTGCAAAGGACAACTTACGTTGATAGTAAGCCAGTTTTTCTTCAAAAATAAAGGCATCAATATTAGGATCATGGTTTACGGTAATGTGTGCTTTGCTGTGGAGCGATGGGTATTCGCCGATCAACTCCCAAGCTTTTAACTTCAAAAATATAAATTTTGAAACGATGCGCTCAGCTAAAGGAACGATCAGCAAATAATCTTTTTTGGTTATTTTAGTGAAAGGCAAAGTGTTAAACAACTGTTTCATACTTCAATTATACTAATTTTATTAGTAAATAATATTTTTTTGCGGATGAATTTATCTTAACTTAAACGAATAAAAATTAAACAGGTTCCGAAAAAGAATATATTGATATTGTAACTTTTTAAAAAACGGATAGTATAAACCAAAAAAATATACGTTAATTGCAGCATTTTCTAAGCAAATTAAATTAGATAAATAATGAAACTACAACGCCACTTTACGTCTGTAACCCGAGCAGCATTAGCTCCGGTGGCAACTGCGTTAGTATTGGTTTCTACGCTTTTTCCCTCTTTAAAGCGACGACGGTTTTACATCTCCAGGCTTTGAATTAATTTATTTATTTTTAGTTTACCGCAACGGAAAAGGGCATAAACCTGCTTCCCAAACGTTCCTTCCGATCTTAAATCTTTTTTATTATAACGGAAATTTTGTTTCTCTCCATGACAATTCAAGATTTTAAAATTCAAGTGGCTACTGGCGAACATGCAGAATATGCACCGCAAATCTGTGATGAAATGGCTGAATCTGCCAAAGCCCGCGGCACTGGCATCGCAACAAGATCACCAGAATATGTGGCCAATAAAATGCTGGAAGGCAAAGCTGTGATCGCCATTTATAAAGACGGCACCTGGGCAGGTTTTTGTTATATCGAAACCTGGAGCCACGGCCAGTTTGTAGCCAATTCCGGTTTGATCGTAAATCCTGAGTTCAGAAAAGTCGGCTTGGCAAAAGCCATCAAACACAAAGTTTTCGAGCTTTCGCGAAAAAAATATCCTGATGCCAAGATCTTCGGGCTGACAACTGGTTTGGCGGTGATGAAAATCAACTCCGAATTAGGTTACGAACCCGTAACTTATTCGGAATTAACGCAGGACGAAGCGTTTTGGCAAGGCTGCAAAAGCTGCGTGAACTACGATATTTTGATGAGCAAAGAACGCAAAAACTGCATGTGTACGGCCATGCTTTTTGATCCGGAAGAAAAAGCAAAAGAGATTGAAGAAAAGATGAAAAAGATGAATCATAAAGCTACCTTGCTGGAACGAATTGAAAGCGCGCTCAAAAAATCAACAAAACTGATCACGCCGATAGTGGCGGCTTCCTTAAAGTTGATCGATCATAATTAAAATTTGGTGAATAAAGCAATACTGTTTTTATCACCTAAAAAACAAGATATTTAATGAAAGAAAAAGTAGTTTTAGCATTTAGCGGAGGTTTGGATACTTCGTTTTGCAGCATATATTTATCGCAGGATTTGGGTTTGGAAGTGCATTCTGTCATCGTAAATACTGGTGGTTTTAGTGCTGAGGAACTGGCCGATGTAGAACGCCGTGCGTACAAAATGGGCGTAACTTCCCATCATGTGGTTGATGAAACGGAGAATTTTTATAATACCTGCGTCCGCTATTTAATTTATGGCAATGTATTGAAAAACAACACTTATCCGCTTTCTGTAAGTGCCGAGCGTGTGAGCCAGGCGACGGCAATTGCATTTTACGCCAAAAAAATCAATGCAGATTACGTGGCGCATGGCAGTACTGGCGCGGGCAACGATCAGGTTCGGTTTGATATGATTTTCAACATTATCATCCCGGAAGTAAAAATCCTGACACCGATCCGCGATTTAAAATTAAGCCGTGAAGCAGAAATCTCTTATTTGAAAGAGCACGGCGTAGAAATGAATTTTGAGAAAGCCAAATACTCAATTAATAAAGGTATCTGGGGAACATCTGTTGGCGGAAAAGAAACGCTCACTTCCCACGAAGGTTTGCCGGAGGAAGCTTGGCCGACGCAACTGAGCAAAGAAGGTTCCGAGAAAGTAACGCTCACATTCAAGCAAGGCGAACTCATTGGCATCAATGAAGAAACGTTTGGTCATCCAACCAAAGCCATCCAAAAATTACAGGAAATCGCCTCGCCTTATGCCATCGGCCGCGATATCCATGTGGGCGACACGATCATTGGTATCAAAGGCCGCGTTGGTTTTGAAGCTGCTGCGCCAATGGTGATCATCAAAGCGCATCATACTTTGGAGAAACATACTTTGACCAAATGGCAGTTGAGCTGGAAAGACCAGCTTTCTACTTTTTACGGAAACTGGCTGCATGAAGGTCAGTTCCACGATCCGGTGATGCGTAATATCGAAGCTTTTTTAACGGATATGCAACAAAATGTAAGTGGAAAAGTGTTTGTACAACTTTATCCATACCGTTTTCAGGTTTTGGGAATTGAATCTGAACATGATTTAATGTCGAATAAATTTGGCAGTTACGGTGAAATGAACAACACCTGGAGCGGTGAAGATGTGAAAGGATTTTCTAAAATATTTGGTAATCAAGTAGTGATTTACCATAAAGTTAACGGATAAAAGAAGCATGGACGATATAGTTTTTTCTAAATCAGATTGCCTCGAACATTATCAATGGGGCGACGAATGCCACAGTTGGGTTTTTGTGGATGGCGAATCCATTTCGATCAAACAGGAGCTGATGCCGCCAAACACATCTGAAAAGCTACATTATCACGAAAAAGCAACACAGTTTTTTTTTATTTTAAGTGGAAAAGCTACTGTTTTTATCGATGGAAAACAGGAGATTTTGAAGCCACAACAAGGCGTTGAAATTAAAGCCGGACAGCAGCATCAAATCAGCAATCAAAGCGATTCTGACCTCGAATTTATTCTGTATTCGCATCCTTCCACCAAAAATGACCGAATCAATGCCAGATAAAATTAAAGCAGGGATTATCGGCGGTGCCGGATACACTGGCGGCGAAATGCTGCGGATTTTGCTCAACCATCCGAACGTGGAAATTGCTTTTGTGAACAGTAAAAGCAATGCCGGGAATTTTTTGTATGAAGTCCACAGAGATCTTTTTGGAGATACGGACCTGAAATTTTCCGGTGAACTGTCTGATGATATTAATGTACTATTTTTGTGCGTTGGCCACGGAGATGCGCAGCAATTCCTCGAAGAAAACCCAATTGCAGATCACGTTAAGATTATCGATTTAAGTCAGGATTTTAGGTTGAAGGAAAAAGGTGAAAGGCAAAAAGGCGAAGGGTTGAAAGGTGAAAGCTTAAAGGTGGAAACTGGAACTGGCAACCCGCAACTGAAAACCCGCAACTTTATCTACGGCCTGCCAGAACTCCAAAAAGAGGCGATAAAAACAGCATCCAATATTGCCAATCCGGGTTGCTTTGCTACTTGTATCCAGTTGGCTTTGCTTCCTTTGGCGGCAAAAAACCTGCTGCAAAACGAAGTACATATTTCGGCGACAACAGGTTCTACCGGTGCCGGGCAAAGCCTCTCGCCTACTTCGCATTTTACCTGGCGCAATGATAATTTATCGGTCTATAAAGCTTTTAATCATCAGCATTTAAAGGAAATCAGCCAGTCGCTCAACCAATTACAACCTGATTTTCCGGTTTATCCATCCGACAAAAACAAGCTGAATTTTATTCCTTACCGCGGAGATTTTACCCGTGGAATTTTAGCTTCCATTTATACGGAATGTGATTTAAGCGAAGAAGAAGCATTGCAATTATACACTGATTTTTACGCTGAACATCCGTTTACGCATGTAACTTTGCGGGACATCGATCTGAAGCAAGTTGTGAATACCAATAAATGCTTCGTTCAGGTAAAAAAACACGGCAATAAACTGTTCATTATCAGCATTATGGACAACCTGCTAAAAGGCGCATCCGGACAAGCGGTTCAAAACATGAACTTGATGTTCGATCTTCCAGAAACAACCGGATTAAAACTTAAAGCCAACGCTTTTTAAAATCAACTCACTATGAAACCATTTGATGTATATCCTATAAATCACATAAACATTACGCGCGGCCAGGGCAGTTTGGTTTGGGACGATAAAGGCCAGGAATACCTGGATTTATACGGCGGACACGCGGTAATTTCCATCGGGCACACGCATCCGCATTATGTAAAAAGATTGGAAAACCAGTTGCACCAGTTGGGTTTTTACAGCAATTCCATCGAAATCCCGATTCAAAAAGAGCTTGCTGAGAAGCTGGGAAAAGTTTCCGGCAGAGAAGATTACCAGTTGTTTCTATGTAATTCAGGAGCTGAAGCGAATGAAAATGCGTTGAAGCTGGCTTCTTTTTATAACGGAAAAAAGAAAGTAATTGCCTTTAAAAAAGCTTTTCATGGCCGTACTTCTTTAGCGGTTGCGGTTACAGATAATCCTAATATCCTTGCACCAATCAATGAAACTGATAATGTGATCTTTTTGCCTTTTAACGATGAGGTAGCGTTGGAAGAAGCTTTTGCCGTGAACGAAATCAGTTCTGTCATCATTGAAGGTATTCAGGGCGTTGGCGGAATCCGTGTGGCGTCAGAAAGTTTTCTGCAAAAAATACGTTCGCTTTGCGACCAATATAATGCTGTTTTTATCGCCGATTCTGTGCAGTGCGGTTATGGCCGGAGCGGAAAATTCTATTCGCACGATTTTGGCAGCGTAGATGCAGATATTTATACGATGGCAAAAGGAATGGGCAACGGTTTTCCAATTGGTGGAATTTCCATATCGCCTAAAATAAAACCGGTTTATTATATGCTGGGCACTACTTTTGGTGGAAACCATTTGGCTTGTGCGGCGGGTTTGGCGGTTTTGGAAGTGATCGAGCAAGACAATTTGATGCAAAATGCTGCGGAAGTTGGTGCTTACTTAATCAACGAACTCCAGAAATTTGAGCAGGTAAACGAAGTACGCGGCCGTGGGTTAATGATTGGGATTGATCTGCCGGAATCATTGGCGCATGTAAAAGCCGAACTTTTATTTAAGTATCATATTTTTACGGGTGAAGCAAAACCAAATGTAATCCGTTTGTTGCCAGCTTTAAATCTAACGAAAACTCATGCAGATCGTTTTCTGGAAGCATTTAGTTTAGCTTTGAAAAATGCGCCGGTTGCGGAGTTACATCCAACAGTCTGATATTTTTTTGTCGTTTCGACTGCAATGAGAAATCTTCATCGACTATTAGAGCCTGTTTAAATTTTGTTCAATTTATTTTCTATGCTTCTTTTATCACCTAAAAAACAGGAAATCCCAATGCTTCTTTTATCGGTATAAAATTCAAATACAAAATTTATAGGGCTAAAAGAAGCACTATGAGTTTTTTCGATATAAGTTTAAACAGGCTCTTAAAAATTTTTTCTTGTTTCGGTGAAGATCCCTCCTATCGTCGGGATGACAAAGCGGCAATCTTTCAATCTTAATAAAAAGTTCTTCAATATAAATGAAACTCTTCTCCTCCGTAAACGACGTTGCCGACATAAATATACTGGTAAAAGAAGCATTGGAACTCAAAAAGAATCCTTTCGCTTTCCAGCATTTGGGTAAAAATAAAACCATTGGTCTGGTGTTTATGAACCCAAGTTTACGCACGCGCATGAGCACGCAAAAGGCCGCTACGAATTTGGGCATGAACGTAATGGTTTTAAATATTGATAAAGAAGGCTGGGCGTTGGAATTGCGCGATGGCATAAAAATGGACGGCACAACGGTAGAACATATCCGCGAAGCAGCTGCCGTGATGGGACAATATGTTGATATTTTGGGACTGCGTTCTTTTCCGGGATTGAAAGATCGGGAAGAAGATTACAGCGAAACAATATTTAACAAATTTGTAGAATTATGCGGCGTGCCGGTGGTGAGTTTAGAATCTGCAACGCGGCATCCGTTGCAAAGTCTGGCAGATTTAGTTACGGTTGAAGAACTGAAAACCAAACCCCGACCAAAAGTGGTGATGACCTGGGCACCGCATGTAAAAGCTTTGCCTCAAGCCGTGCCAAATTCTTTTGCAGAATGGATGTGCAAAGCTGATGTTGATTTCACGATCGCACATCCTACTGGAATGGAACTTTCGGAGGAATTTACGCAAGGTGCAACTATCACCCATAATCAGGACGAAGCTTTGCGGGATGCTGATTTTATCTATGTAAAAAACTGGTCGGCTTTTGAACCTTACGGAAAAGTAGTTCCCGGAAATGAAGATTGGATGTTGACGAACGAGAAACTGAAAATCACCAACAATGCCAAAGTAATGCACTGTTTGCCGGTCCGCCGTGACCTGGAATTATCGGCGGAAATTTTGGATGGCCCGAATTCTATCGTGATAAAAGAAGCATCAAACCGCGAATGGGCGGCACAGGCAGTTTTAAAACAAATGCTGGAAAGTTTGTGATTTTAGGCTTCAGGCGGTAAATGGAAAGGCTTGTTTTTTACAAAATATTCCGACACCTTAGTAAGTGTAAGTCCTTGTACGACAACGGAAAATATCACAATAAAATAACAAGCCGCTTCAATCACTTCTTTATACTGGCTTTGGGGCAACGACAGCGCAAGTGCGATGGAAATCCCTCCGCGAACACCCGCCCAGGTTAAAATACCAAGATAGTTGTAATTGAGGTTGAGTGTCCTCCGCAGAAAAACGACAGGAACCAAAACGCTTAATGCTCTTGAAAACAGGATAATTAAAATCCCGACTAAGCAAACAAACCAATAGTAAGTCAGAAAAGGCATCATTACGATCTGCAAACCAATCATCACGAACAAAATCGTGTTCATCAAGTCATCGATCAATGTCCAAAACCTTTCTAAAAACTCGTTCATTTTTCCGGAAGGGTCTTTGCCAAAATGCAGGTTGCCGATGATCAAACCTGCAGAAACAACGGCCAGCGGAATAGACAAGTGATATTTGTTGGCCACCACAGAAATGCCCATTACCAAAGCAAGTGAAACGATGACCAAAGTCTGAAAATCCTCTACTTTTTTCATCATTTTGCTGACGATAAACGCGCTTAGGCTTCCCAAAACTATTCCTCCGAAAACTTCCCTTGCAAATAATGAAGCTATTTCCGAAGTGTTGATCCTGTCGTCATTTTGGGTAATAAATTCCAAAATGCTCAAAAATAAAATGATACCAACGCCATCGTTAAAAAGCGATTCACCCTTAATGATCGTGTTAAGATGCTCCGGGATTTTTGAATTTTTCAACACTGCGGAAACTGCGACGGGATCGGTTGGCGAGATAAGCGCCCCAAAAAGCAAACAATATTTAAAAGGTATATCGAGCTTGAGCCAGTTGGTTAGCCAGTAAAAAAATACGGCAAATATCAAAGTAGAAAGAAAAACGCCTATGGTGCTTAAAGCAAAAACCGGCCAAACCTGCTTTTTGAGTTCTGCCCAATCAAAACGCAACGCACTCGCAAAGAGCAGAAAACCGAGCATGGTATTCAGCAGCGTTTGTGAGAAATTGATGTTTCTGTTAAGGCCGGTGATCGATTTGAACAGGACAGGGAATACCTCGCCCGTAAAAATAGCAACGATAGAAACGACGACTGCAATGCTGATGACACCTATTGCGCCTGGCAATTTAAAAAAACGTGCATTGATATAAGAGAAAAAGGCACTTACTACAACCAAAATGGTTATAACTGTAAAAGTATCCATCAACAAATATAATTAAGCAAATAGAAATTGATTTATTTATGCTTCTTTTACCACATATTTTTTGTCATGAATAAACATCGATACAAACAATCCGGGCATTTAAATGCTTTTTAAAATCAATAATAATTAAACCTTAAATTAGTACAACATGATAGATCCTAAAGATGAAGTTTTCCGTGACATCGATGATCAGGCGGCCTACGACAACAACCGTACACATAACGACGCCGGATTTTTGGGCGATGAAGAACAAGATACCGAAGGCGACGCAACACCTTCTGCAATTGAAGACGGACACGAAATACCAAAAGCAATGACGATAGAACAAGAAGGCGAAAAGCCATGGGAAAACCAAAGCGGAACCACTAACCTGACTGAAGAACAGCTGGAAGAAGTAGAATCTCCATCAACCAATAAAGGCGATGAACCAACTATTCCGCAGGGCGAACGTGAAGCACAAGGTACAGGTTATCATGAAGATCCTGACCAGTTGAAAGTTGGCGGAGAAGAATAATTTTTTTCAAAACTTTGACTTAAAAACACAATAAGCATTCTGATTGCAGAACCTGCTTATTGTGTTTTTTTTATTTAGGGATTAGTATCTTTGGCCGCAAGTTATGATTCAACTATTAAAGCTGTAAATGCTCGGCATTGACGAGATAAAAAAACCGGTAGCTGCTGAAATTGATGTTTTTGAAAGTAAATTCAAAGCCTCTATGTACAGTTCGGTTCCGCTTTTGGACCGCATTACACATTACATTGTGAAGCGGAAAGGCAAGCAAATCCGGCCGATGTTCGTTTTTTTTGCCGCGGGTTTGTGCGGAGGGATCAATGAATCCACACACCGTGGTGCAGCTTTGGTTGAGTTGTTGCACACTGCTACTTTGGTGCATGATGATGTGGTGGATAACTCTTATCAGCGGCGCGGATTTTTTTCTATCAACGCGTTGTGGAAAAACAAGATTGCAGTTTTAGTGGGCGATTATCTGTTATCAAAAGGTTTGTTACTTTCGTTGGACAACAATGATTTTCACCTGCTAAAAATAGTATCCGAGGCGGTGAAGCAAATGAGTGAAGGCGAATTGCTGCAGATTGAAAAAGTGCGGAAGATGGATGTGGGCGAACCGATTTATTACGAAGTGATCCGCCAAAAAACGGCTTCTTTAATTGCTTCCTGTTGTGCCTGCGGTGCAGCTTCTGCCGGTGCTGATGCGGAAACGGTTGAAAAGATGCGGCTTTTTGGGGAGAAGATCGGCATTGCTTTCCAGATCAAAGATGACATGTTTGATTTTGGTTTAGATGATGTGGGCAAGCCGCTTGGCATCGATATTAAAGAGAAGAAAATCACGTTGCCTTTAATTTATGCCTTGAACAAAGCATCCAAATCTGATCGGAACAAGATCATCAACTTTGTTAAAAATCACCCTGAGGAACCCAAAAAAGTATCAGAAGTAATCCGGTTTGTAAAAGATTCCGGCGGCCTTGCTTATTCTGAAACCCAGATGGCCAAATATCAGGAAGAAGCTTTTACGGTTTTAAGTACTTTCCCAGAAAACCAATTTCGCCTGGGCTTGGAGCAATTGGTACGTTTCACTACGGAGCGCAAAAAATAGGCGGTAAAAGAAGTATCCGAAATATAATATCACCAGTTTTTCGTATAAATTTTATAGTTTAGTAAAGTAATTCCAATTTTACTTCTACCTAAAACTTCTTGAACTGTTAATAATTACTATTTCAGATTTATGAGAGTCATAACTTTTTTACTTTTGATTTTTATCATGTTCGGTCAGCTTTATGCGCAGGAAATCCGCAGCGACTCTTTAGAAATAAAAAGAAAAATTGCTTTTTCAGATGGTAAATATTTTAAACCAACTAAACAAATTAGGAAAGCTTACAGACAGCATGTTTTGCATAACACATCAGACTACTTTAGTCCTACAATTCAGAAAGTTTCAAAATCTGATTTTTTAAAAGATTCTGCGTATGTAAAATACTTTAAAAACGCTGCCTACGAATATTCGGTTAGAAAAATAAAATTAAACAGAAAAATTATTACAGGCAGTATTATTATTGCAGGTTTAGTTGCACTGCCATTCGTTGTTGTAAAGGGTCTTAATTCTTTGTTATCCGATGTCCGTTCTACACGCTGATAACCGTTTGTTACGCTTCCACCCCGTTCATCACCAGCAAAATAGAATCTACATATTCCCGATTGTTGGCCAAGCGCGGTACTTTATGCTGGCCGCCTAATTTACCTTTCTGTTTTAGCCAATTGTAAAAAGTGCCATCAGGTGCAAAGTGGATTAAAGGTGGTTTCAGTGCCATATCTTTAAACCGTTTGGCATCATAATCAGAATTGATTTTACGCAAGGTTTCATCCAAAATCAGCTTAAAGCTTTCTTTATTATTAGGTTGCTGTTCAAATTCGATGATCCATTCGTGGCCGCCAGCATTATTACCTTCAAAATAAACCGGGGCCGCCGTATATTCCCGGATGATGGCGTCCGTTTGCCGGCAAGCTTCTTTTAAGGCACGTTCGCTGTTGTCCACAATCACTTCTTCCCCAAAAGCATTGATAAAATGTTTTGTCCGGCCGGTGATACGGATGCGAAACGGTGATAGCGAAGTAAATTGCACCGTATCGCCAATCATATATCGCCACAAACCGGAATTGGTAGAGATGATCAAAGCGTAGTTGATACCCATTTCCACTTCATCCAAAACTTTAGTTTGCGGATCATCATCAAACAGGTTTTCTAAAGGAAGGAATTCGTAAAAAACACCGTAATCCAGCATCAGCAACATTTCTTCAGAATCTGATTGATCTTGGATACCAAAAAATCCTTCAGAAGCATTATATGTTTCCATATAATACATATCTTCTTTTGGGACCAGCTTTTTAAAATGATCACGATAAGGCGTAAAAGAAACGGCACCGTGCACATAAAGTTCCAGGTTTGGCCAGATTTCCAGCAAATTATCTTTCCCGGTAAGTTCTAAAAGGCGTTTGGCCAGCACGATATTCCAGGTTGGCACACCGCTGATTCCGGTTACGTTGACATGCTGCGTGATCTGTGCAATTTTCTCAATCTTCTCTTCGTAGTTTTCGAGTAAAGTAATGGCCAGTTCCGGCGTCCGATAAAACTCGGCCCAAAGCGGCAGGTTTTTTAGCAGAACGGCTGACAGATCACCATAATAAGAATCCGGGTTCAACTGGCTGATCTGGTGGCTGCCACCCAGAACCAATGTTTTACCGGTAAAAAGTTTGGATTCGGGGCGATTATTGCAATACAGCGTAATCATATCTTTCCCGCCTTTAAAATGGCATTCTTCCATCGCTTCTTCGCTTACGGGGATGAATTTGCTGCGGTCGCTGGTGGTTCCGGATGATTTGGCAAACCATTTTATTTCTGATGGCCATAGCACATTTTGCTCGCCTTGCATCATCCGCTCGATGTAAGGCTTTAAGGTATCGTAAGTTTGGATAGGGAAACGCTGCCGAAAATGGTCAACATTTTCAATGCTTTTGTAACCGTATTTTTTTCCCCATTCGGTATTTCCGGCACTGTCAATCAAGTTTTTAAACCATTCGTCCTGTACTTCATTCGGATATTTGATGAAAAGCTCAATCTGGTGCATCCGCTTTTTCATAATCCAGGTAACCAGGGAGTTGATGAAAGTCATACAGCCTGCTTAAATTTTGCTTAGAGTTTTCCCTATGCTTCTTTTATCGCCTGAAATTTGGAAATAAACAGGCTTCTTTCTGATGACATCGATTATAGAAACAAAATTTACTGGCATAAAAGAAGCATTGTTTTTTTGGTAAAAGTTTAAATTGGCGCATCTAATTTATACAAAAGTTTTTCTTTTTAGCACAAAGTTAGAACCGAGATACAATTTGCGCACAATCGGGTCTTCTGCCAAAACTTCCGGCTCGCCGTAGCGCAAAATTTTTCCTTCAAAAAGCAGGTAAGCGCGGTCTGTAATGGATAAAGTTTCCTGCACATTATGATCGGTGATCAAAATCCCGATGTTGCGCGTCCGCAGTTTGGCCACCATAAACTGGATTTCTTCTACCGCAATCGGGTCAACACCGGCAAAAGGTTCATCCAGCAAAATAAATTTCGGTTCGGCAGCCAAAGCACGTGCAATTTCTGTACGCCGGCGTTCGCCTCCGGAAAGCAAATCGCCCCGGTTTTTACGCACTTTTTGCAAACTAAATTCTTCAATCAGTTCTTCCAGCTTATCTTTTTGCTCAGCCAGGTTCATTTTTCCCATTTCCAGCACAGCTTTAATGTTGTCTTCTACCGAAAGCTTGCGAAAAACCGAAGCTTCCTGCGCCAGATAACCAATTCCCTTTTGTGCCCGGCGGTACATGGGCGCATCCGTTATGTCTTCATCTTCTAAAAAAATTTTACCTTCGTTTGGTCTGATCAAACCAACAATCATGTAAAAAGAAGTGGTTTTCCCGGCACCGTTTGGGCCAAGCAAACCCACAATTTCACCTTGTTTTACATCGAAAGTTACATCATTGACAACCGTTCGCTGTTTGTATTTTTTGATTAAATTTTCTGCTCTTAAAATCATGGTTTATTTAAATAACAGCCTGATCCAAAAGCCTGATCCCTTTAATATTTAGCTGGATTGTCCGTTGCTCACGCCAAACGTTTTCTTCAATTGTATAACAAATATCAAACGGTATACTGTTTTTAAGCGATAAAATATAGTCTCCCAAACCAAAACCAATGCAGGTAAAAATCGGGGAACTAGCCTGCACTACACACATTTTTAAATGATTTTGGCCAACCAGACTTGCAGAACCGCTAACATACACATTTTTGCTAATGAAAACCGGCGTCATGTTTTCCGGGCCAAACGGTGCCAGCTGCTGCAAAATCCGGAAAAATTTAGGGTTGATCTGATCCAGTTTCAGTTCTGCATCAATCCTGATCCTCTGCACCAATTGCTCTTCTGTTATCGCCGCAGCTACAACCTGTTCAAAACGCGCACTAAAAGCGGGCACATTTTCGGGCAATAAAGTTAATCCGGCTGCATATTTATGGCCGCCAAACTGGAGCAGCAAATCACTGCAGCTGCAAAGTGCTTCGTACAAATCAAAACCATGTACAGAGCGCGCCGAACCAGCCACATGGCCATTGCTTTTAGTTAAAACAACGGTTGGCCGATAATACTTTTCAATCAGCCGCGAAGCCACAATCCCAATTACACCTTTGTGCCAGTCTTGCTGATAAACCACTGTTGATCTGCGCTTTAACATTTCAGTATCCTGATCAATCATATTCAAAGCCTGGCCGGTGATGCTCAGATCGTGTTCTTTTCGTTCCGTATTTTTCAGGTTGATCGAAGTTCCGTGATCCGAAGCGGCATCATTACAATCCGCAATCAGCAAGTTGACCGCGTGTTTGGCATCATCAATCCGCCCGGCTGCATTAATGCGTGGGCCGATGGAAAAAACCACATCAGAAACGGTATAACGGTCTGCCCTTCCGGCCACATTCATCAATGCTTTTAAGCCGATAGAAGGGTTTTGGTTGAGTTTTTCTATGCCAAAAGCAGCAAGCGTACGGTTTTCTCCGTTGATGTGTACCAGATCGCAGGCAATGCTCACGGCAACCAGATCCAGATAGCAACTCAGCTCATCCCAGGAAATATCATTTTTTTCTGCATAAGCCTGGATCAGCTTAAAACCGATGCCGCAGCCTGAAAGTTCTTTGTACGGATATTCACAATCGCTTCTTTTCGGATCTAATACGGCAACTGCATTTGGCAATTCTTCGTCTGGCAAATGGTGGTCGCAGATAATAAAATCAATGCTTCTTTTATCGGCATAAATTACTTTATCAATCGCTTTAATGCCGCAATCCAAAGCAATAATCAAACTATAACCATTCTCGGCAGCAAAATCAATCCCGGCTGTAGAAATACCGTAACCTTCTGTATATCTGTTTGGTATATAAAACGAAACATGCTCGTACCGTTTCTTAAAAAACTGATAAACCACCGAAACTGCTGTTGTGCCATCCACATCGTAATCGCCGTAAACCAATATTTTTTCTTGGTTGGCGATGGCTTTTTCTATCCGCAGAACCGCTTTTTCCATGTCCTGCATCAAAAACGGATCATGCAGATGGCCAATGTCCGGCCGGAAAAAATACCGTGCTTCTTCAAACGTATTTATCCCGCGCTGAACCAGCAAATTGCTCAAAACTTCATCGATCTGCAATGCTTCCGCCAGCTGTAAAACCTGCTGCCGGTCGCCTTCTTCCTCCATAACCCAACGTTTTTGCATATTTTTAAAAGTTCAAACAGTAAAGATAGTTATTGGCTTATCATTATATAAGTTTAAACAGATTTTAGCATTTTTATGAACATACACGCTTTAACTGAAGGTTCTTTTTCTGTTGATTTGACCAAAAAGTTCGTTCCTTTTAATCCGCTGACTGACCATCCGCAAGACCGCAAAGGTTCTATATTTATCCATGTACAACCATTTTTGTTGAAAACTGAACAGGATTTAATTTTGATGGATGCCGGTTTAGGATTCAAAAACCCGAACGGCGAACTGATGCTGCATGATAACATCCGCAAGGCAGGTTTTGAGCCGGAACAGGTAACGCTGGTTTTGATGTCGCATTTGCACAATGATCATACCGGCGGTTTGGTTTTGGAGCGAAACGGAAGAATGGAACCGGCTTTTCCGGATGCGGAACATGTGATCCAGCGCGGTGAATGGGAATTTGCTTTTTCGGGAAAATCAGCCTCGTACAAAGAACCTATTTTTGAAGTTTTGCAGCGATCTGCCCAAATCAGTTTGGTAGAAGGCAGCGGGACACTGAAACCAGGGATTACTTATGAACTGACTGGCGGACATTGTCAGTTTCACCAGGTTTTGAAAGTGATATCGGCAGGAGAAACTTATTTTTTTGGAGGAGATGTACTGCCCGAACCAGAACAACTGATTAGAAGATTTGCTGCTAAATATGATTTTGACGGCCGAAAATCAATGGAACTACGGGAACAATTTGGCAGACAAGCGGCTGCAGAAGATTGGATATGCTTGTTTTATCATGCAAAAAACCTTGCTATCGGCAAGGTTACAGCTCAGGAAGGATTTGCGGTAAAAAGCTTGAACGGTTAATGATTTTGAAAATTCATCAAACTAAATACTTCTTTTATCGCATCTAAATTGAGGGGTTTAGATATAAAATTGGCTACGGATTCGTAAGATTTTGCTTTGTCAATATCGTTAGTGAATACGGAAGATGACAAAATGTAGATCGTAATCTTTTTTTCCGGGTCCATATTAGAGTTTTTGTACTCTTCTAAAAATTCCCAACCGTTCATTATCGGCATGTTTATATCCAGCAAAATATAATCAGGTAATTTTTCAGGATGGTTCTGAAAAAGATCTTTCAACTTGTCTATCGCTAAACGGCCATTCAAATACGTAGAAAGTACAGCGTCCGGAAAGGCCTTTCTGATCAACTTAACAGTGATAAAATTATTAATTTCATCATCGTCAACCAGCATAATATTAACGGGCCTTTGAATTACACTCATGCAGGTTTGTACGAAATGTGATTTAGGAATGTTCTGTACATCCATAATAATTTTTTTCAATCAGGATTATGTTGAACATAATTTTAACGATAAATATATTCCTCAATATTTAATAAGATGATAGAATATTAACACTTATTGCTCTTTGATTTAATGATACATACGAATTTTTAGGAGACCGGATTTTTTGGATTAATTTTTTTGATTTATCCGTTACCTCATACCATTATTCAGTTAAACTTTCTTCAAAAGCATAGCTTTCCAAAGGCGGGCAAGTACAGATCAAGGTCCGGTCTCCATGCGTATCATTCACCCTTCCTACTGAAGGCCAGAACTTAAAAGCAGCAACATAAGGCAGCGGGAAAGCTGCTTTCTGCCGTGTGTACGGATGCCCCCATTCATTTGCAGTAATTACAGCTGCTGTGTGCGGTGCATTTTTTAGCGGGTTATTTATCTTATCTGAAACCTCTTTTTCTACATCTTCAATTTCGTTGCGGATAGCAATCATGGCATCACAAAAACGGTCCAGTTCGTGCTTTGGTTCTGATTCTGTCGGCTCTACCATAACCGTACCGGCGACCGGGAAAGAAACCGTTGGCGCATGGAAACCATAATCCATCAACCGTTTGGCAATATCCGTTACTTCAATACCAAAATTTTTGAACGCACGGCAATCCAAAATCATTTCGTGTGCGCAGCGTCCGTTGGCCCCGGCGTATAAAACCGGATAATGTTTTTCTAAACGGGATTTAATATAATTGGCATTTAAAATAGCGTAACGTGTTGCATCGGTCAAACCCTGGCTGCCCATCATCGCAATGTAAGCATGAGAGATCAGTAAAATCGAAGCCGAACCCCAAGGTGCTGCCGAAACTGCCGGAATAGATTTTCCCTGTTCGATATCAACCATCGCATGACCGGGCAGAAACTGACTGAGATGTTTTGCTACGCCGATCGGGCCCATACCCGGACCGCCGCCGCCATGCGGGATACAAAAAGTTTTATGCAGGTTTAAATGGCAAACATCGGCACCAATAGCAGCCGGACTGGTTAAGCCAACTTGTGCATTCATGTTTGCACCATCCATATAAACCTGTCCGCCATGCTGGTGAATGATGTTGCAGATTTCAATAATTGATTCTTCAAAAACACCATGCGTTGACGGATAAGTAACCATCAAACAGGAAAGTTCATTGCTGTATTGTTCGGCTTTGGCTTGCAGATCAGCAACATCGATATTGCCGTTGTCGTCACATTTTACCACAACGATTTTCATGCCTGCCATGGCTGCCGAAGCCGGATTGGTTCCATGTGCCGAAGAAGGGATTAAAGCGATATTGCGGTGATCATCACCATTTGCCAAATGATAAGCGCGGATCACCAGCAAACCGGCATACTCGCCTTGTGCACCGGCATTTGGCTGCAAACTCATCGCCGCAAAACCGGTAATTTCGCTTAGCCATTTGTTCAGTTCGTCAAAAATTTGCATGTAACCGCCAACCTGATCTATTGGTGCAAACGGGTGCATTTTGCTAAACTCTGCCCAGGTAACCGGAACCATTTCTGTAGTTGCATTCAGCTTCATCGTGCAGGAACCCAACGCAATCATGGAATGGCAAAGTGATAAATCTTTGGCTTCCAGTGATTTGATGTAACGCAACATTTCGTGTTCGGAATGATGTGTGTTGAAAACTGCGTGGTTTAAGAATTCGGAAGTACGTTGCAGCGCTGTTGGGACCGGTGATTGCAATGCTTCTTTTATCGTATCAAAATTGGCATTGGCCAAAGTTTTACCTTTTACTTTGGCAAAAATGCGAATGATGGTTTGAATATCTGCCGCAGAAGTCGTTTCATCCAAAGCAATTGAAACCTGTGAATTTTTGTAGTAAAAATTCATTTCCTGGTTTAAAGCTTCGGCATGGATACTGTCTTTTAACTGACCGGCTTCAACAGTAATCGTATCAAAATAAACCTGATTTTGCTGCTCATAACCTAAAGCTTTCAGCGATTCTGACAGTAAAACCGTTAAACCATGAATGCGCCCTGCAATCAGTTTTAAACCTTTCGGGCCATGATAAGCGGCATACATCCCGGCCATAATCGCTAGCAAAGCCTGCGCGGTACAAATATTGGAAGTTGCTTTATCCCTGCGGATATGCTGCTCGCGGGTTTGCAAAGCCATGCGCAGTGCATAATTGCCCGCATTATCAATGGTTACACCGATAATCCGGCCGGGAATGCTTCGTTTATAGGCATCTTTTGTGGCAAAAAAAGCGGCGTGCGGCCCGCCAAAACCCATCGGGACACCAAAACGTTGCGTAGAACCAACCACCACATCTGCGCCCCATTCGCCCGGAGGCGTGAGCAGCACCAAACTCATTAAATCAGCAACAACCGTTAATTTTATATTTTTTTGGTGAAGGGAATCAGTAAAACTGCGGTAATCAAAAACTTCGCCGTTGGATGCCGGATACTGAACAATCGCACCAAAAAAACTATCATCCAGATCAGCAGTTTGATGATCGCCAATAACCAGTTCCAGATCCAATGGCTGGGAACGCGTTTTTAAAATATCAATGGTTTGCGGGAAAACCTCCGCAGAAACAAAAAACTTCTTGGCCTTTGTGTTTTTACGCAAACTATATTGCATAAACATCGCTTCTGCAGCGGCAGTTCCCTCATCAAGCAAGGAAGCATTGGCAATTTCCATTCCGGTCAAATCGATCACCATCGTTTGGAAATTCAGCAAAGCCTGCAATCTTCCCTGCGCAATTTCGGCTTGATACGGCGTATATTGTGTGTACCAGCCGGGGTTTTCGAAAATATTCCGCTGGATAACACCCGGAACGATCACATCATAGTAACCTTTTCCGATATAAGATTTAAAAACTTTATTTTTAGAAGCTGTAATTTTAAGATCGTTCAAATAATCAAACTCACTTTTAGCAGCAGGCAAATTCAACGGATTTTTTAAGCGGATAGCTGCCGGAACAGTTTGATCAATCAGTTCATCCACATAAGCAACACCAATTTGCTTGAGCATGGCTTGTGTTTCTGGTAGATTTGGGGCGATATGACGGTGTTGAAATTTTTCCTGGTAATCGATATTTAACTTCATAAAGTCTGGATAAAATTGAAGGCGCAAAGGTATGCTTTTGGCCCTTGAAGATCAATTTTTCCCGCAATCGTTACAGCAGGTTTACACAACTATTTGCAATGCTTCTTTTAGCCTAGTTTTTTTATGTTTTGGAAGCTCAATATTGCTTTTGCAAATTTTATCCGGTAAAAGAAGCATTGATTTAAACCATCAGGCCAAACAACGCAAATACATTTGAATGGTATTTTCCAAACCGAGATATAAGGCGTCCGCAATTAAAGCATGGCCGATACTCACTTCCAGCAAACCCGGAATATTTTGGGCGAAATATTTTAAGTTATGTAAATCCAGGTCGTGGCCGGCATTCAAACCCAAACCAAGTTCTACTGCTTTTTCGGCAGCTTTGATGTACGGTGCAATCGCTTGTTCTTTGTTTTGATGATAATTGGAAGCATAATTTTCGGTGTACAATTCAATCCTGTCCGTTCCGGTTGTGGCTGCAGCTTTTACCATTTCTACATCAGGGTCTACAAAAATGGAAACCCGGATATTTTCAGCCTTAAAAACAGCAATGATTCCTTTTAAATAATCCTGGTTTTTAATCGTGTCCCAACCGTGGTTAGAAGTGATCTGGCCCAAAACATCCGGAACTAAAGTCACTTGTGCCGGTTTGTTGGCCAGCACCAAATCCACAAATTTTTGCTCCTGGCAATTGCCTTCAATGTTAAATTCTGTTTCGATTACTTTTTTCAGGTCGAACACATCCTGATAACGAATATGGCGTTCATCAGGCCGCGGATGTACGGTAATTCCTTCGGCACCAAAACGTTCGCAATCCAAAGCTACTTTTACCAGATCAGGATTATTGCCGCCTCGTGAGTTGCGCAGCGTGGCTATTTTGTTGATGTTTACGGAAAGATGCGTCATGCTGGTAAAAGTAGGAAATTGGGAAAGATGTTTTGTGGGATGCTGTTTTTAGGGGTAAAAATTACATTCTATATTTAAAAAGGAAGTCCATCATAATAATTATAAATATAATTTTTAAGACCATCTTTTCCTTTAAAAGCTTTTAAGAGTAATGGATTATCATATATATACTTCATAAAATCGTTAATATATTCATTTGTTCCAACGTGATAGTATTCGATTCCAGGTACAGTTTTAGCGTACTTGTTTGCGTAAAAATTCAATAGCTCTTTTGCTTCGTTTTCAATATTAGAATCAGACTTTACTAACTTGACACTTCTTAATATTTGTATTGATTCTTCTAACAATTCACGATCAGTTCTGATTTCCTTACCATCATCAATTTTTGTTGAAGCTAAAATTTGTTTAATTTTCACTTCAAGTTCAGGATAAAATTTTTCAAAAAGAGATTTTAAAGTTTCCTGACTTAATGATCTTCCTTTATGCTTACCTATTGACTGATTTATTGTTAACAAAAGTTTAAATAAATCCTCTTTATTAAATTTAGTAGCTTGAAATAAAGACAAAGGTCCTATTAAATCTGTTGGCACTAAATCAATTAAAAAAGTACAAACAAATGAATCAGGAGATTTTGAGATTGCTCCTGCTTCAAATAATATCCAGGGAGCGTTTAAATTTTCTTTAGTAATGCAAAATATACCAATCTTGGATTCTTCGAGCTTCAAACTAATTTCTTGATTCCACCTTTTACCTTTATCAATTTCTACTGAAATCCAAGGCTCAGCAGCCTGAATAATTTGTTCGATCCATGTTCTCAAATATTCTGCTACCTCTTTACTCGTATTTCCTGACCAACTTATAAATATTTTCATACAGTAAATTTATAGCTACTAAATTAATTTATTAAGTACACATATTATCATTTTGACAGAACCACTTCTTACACTTTTGCGTTCAAAATAATTCTACTACTAAACTCTATGTTGTTCAAACTAAAACTGTTCCTCCTACTCACCATTTTTATACCGATAAAAGAAGCATCGGCACAAATCTCAGCTTTTAAAAACATCCGCAATTACGAAACCTACTATGCTTCGGCCAAAAGAAATACAGAAAATTGGCTTGCCATTCGCCATTTTGATGATTCGGGCAAAACCTGGCTTTTACTGGTAGAGCCGCGAACTTTAAATACGATTGTTGATCAGGCAAATTTGTATCAGCTTAAACCGACAACGCTTGCCGAAGCACGCATACTATTTACAAATACCGCTTATGTTAACGCTTTAAAAGCTGCCGAAAAGCAATCGGCCACGATTCAGGATGCGGGAATTATACAAGCGATGCCAAAAGAAGCTGGCATAAATTTAACTATCGACCTTTGTCCGTCTCACCGTGTTATGGACCGACGGATTTTTGCAGATGTTTTCCGGGAATTTGCCAAAGTAGAACCACATCCGCCGGTTGCCATTTCTATTTCCGGCCTGTGGATGAAAGCCCACGAGGCAGATTTGAAATGGCTGAAACAACAGGTACTGGACGGGCATATTTTTATCACCCGGATCAACCATACTTACAACCATCGTGTCGATCCGGAGAAACCATTAAAAGAAAACTTTTTACTGGAACCGGGCACCAATATTAACTATGAAGTATTGGAAACCGAGCAGGCCATGTTTCGCAATGGTTTGCTGCCGTCGGTTTTTTTCCGGTTCCCGGGATTGGTGTCGGATGCGAAATTACTGTATGAAATTACGGGTTTCGGTTTGATCCCGATTGGAAGTGATGCCTGGCTGGCTAAAGGACAAAAAGCTTTGCCGGGAAGTATTGTGCTGATCCATGGAAACGGCAACGAACCGATTGGCGTAAACGATTTTATCAATTTGCTTAAATCGGAACAAAAAAATGTAGCCCAGAAGCAATGGTTGTTGTATGACTTGCGAGAAAGTTTGGACGAGGAATACAACCAGCTAAATCCGGAACGCAATCCCAACAAACAAAGCATGGTCAGCAGCTTTTTGGATGCCTAAATTAAACCCTAAATCAACCATCACAGATTTAGAAACGCCATATTGCAAAGCAGCATCAACATAATTATTTATGTTGTGCGCAATTAAATTGTATTCGTAATAAGTTTCCAAGTATGCGTTCAATTCTTTCGTAAAAATAGGGTGGCCAATATTAATGGATTGCAAAATTTGATTATGCAAACCATTCCCTACATCGTCTTTCAGTCGGTCGCCTTCAACTTGCAAACTTAACTGCCAGTCGTTTTTTAATTTAAACATAATTGGAACAATAACGCCGCCTTCATACTTGGAATTATCTGTATAATGATTGGTTGGAAAAGTTAAATAAGGAATTACTGCAAAAGAAATATTGCCATCATTCCCCAGAAAATTCTTCTTTAAACGAAGTGTTAAATCTCCAAAACCGGCATCACTTGTCCTTTCATGTGTATCCAATTGTACCGTATTTTGATGCGCATAAGTTTGGATCAACAATTGCACCGCCAAACTATTGGTCAATCCAAGTTTAACGTTAAAGTAATTATAAAGCAGCGCATGTTCTTTGCTTTCTATAGTTGTCTTGTATTCGTAACGCAGAAAGTCAGCTTCATATTGGATATGCCCTGCATCTACGGTATAAGGAGATTCAGTAATATTTGGCCTGTCGGGGTCCATTTCCCGCAACGAATCTTTTGGTGTTGGATGAAAAAGGGTATATCGCTGTTTAATTGGTTTTTCTGTTTTTGGCAGATCCTGGGCGAAAACTTGGAACCCAAACTTGGTACATAAAAGAAGTATCAGGAAAGTAAATTTTTTAGTCATAAAAGAAGTATCAGTAATCGTGTTACGGCAAAAAATAGATCTTGTTAAAGTAATTTTTAGAAATGTAGTTTTTATTGATCGAATTAATATTAACAATTTAATTATCAGGATCAATTCCTGCTTGTTTTAAAACTGCATGTAATGTTCCTTTTTTCAAATCTTTAGTATGCATTGGAACAACAGTACGCAAACCAGTTTGCCTATTTAAAAAAATTTGATGGCTGCCTTTTGTCCTTAACAATTCAAATCCATTTTTCAAAAGTAAATCAATGATTTCTTTTGGAGTGAAAGACTTCATTTAGCTTAGGCAAGTGTCAATGAATATTCCAGCGTTTTGTTATCATCAGGTACAGATTCGCCATCCAATTCCAAACTCTCTACATATAAACTAATCGCTTCCCTGGCCATTTCCATCGCTTCTTCGATAGTTTCACCTTGGGTAAAACAACCAGGCAAAGCAGGAACAGAAACTGAAAATCCACCTTCTGCTTCGGGCGTTAATAAAACACGATAAGTTCGTTGCATGATATAAAGATAAAAAAAATTACCAAACAAAAATGGCCTCTAAAATTAGAAGCCATTTCCTGATACCTGATACTAAATACTTGCTACTAATACCGATAATAATCTGCTTTATACGGGCCGTCAACTTGTACGCCAATATAATCAGCTTGTGATTTATCCAATTCTTCCAACTCAACACCAATTTTGGCCAAATGTAATCTGGCAACTTTTTCGTCCAAAGTTTTTGGTAAAGTATAAACCTTGTTTTCGTACTTGTCGGTATTCATCCAAAGTTCTAATTGTGCCAAAGTTTGGTTGGTAAAAGAAGCACTCATCACGAAACTTGGATGGCCGGTTGCACAACCTAAGTTTACCAAACGGCCTTCTGCCAATACAATTACATCTTTTCCTTCGATGGTATATTTATCAACTTGTGGTTTAATTTCAACTTTAGAATTGCCATAGTTTCCATTCAGCCAGGCCATATCAATTTCATTATCAAAGTGGCCAATATTGCAAACAATTGCTTTATCTTTCAAAGCACGGAAATGCTCTTCACGTACAATATTGCAATTTCCGGTTGCGGTAACTACAATATCAGCTTCGGTAATTGCGGTCGAAAGTTTTTTCACTTCAAAACCTTCCATTGCAGCTTGCAACGCACAAATCGGATCAATTTCAGTCACAATTACACGGACACCTGCATTGCGCAAAGAATCCGCAGAACCTTTTCCTACATCGCCATAACCGCAAACTACGGCAACTTTTCCGGCCATCATCACGTCAGTTGCCCGGCGAATTGCATCAACCAAAGATTCGCGACAACCATATTTGTTATCAAACTTAGATTTCGTAACCGAATCATTTACGTTGATGGCAGGCATTGGCAACGTACCATTTTTCATACGTTCGTACAAACGGTGCACGCCGGTTGTGGTTTCTTCGGATAAACCTTTTATCTCAGAAATCAGCTCCGGATATTTATCTAAAACCATATTGGTTAAATCGCCGCCATCATCCAAAATCATGTTCAACGGTTCCTGGTTTTCGCCAAAATGCAAAGTTTGCTCAATACACCATTCAAATTCTTCTTCATTCATACCTTTCCAGGCATAAACTTGGATTCCGCCAGCCGCAATGGCCGCAGCGGCGTGATCTTGCGTGGAGAAAATATTGCAGGACGACCAGGTTACTTCTGCACCCAGTTCAATCAGCGTTTCAATCAAAACTGCGGTTTGGATCGTCATGTGTAAACAACCGGCAATCCGTGCACCTTTTAATGGTTTAGAAGCACCATATTCCTGGCGCAAAGCCATTAAACCGGGCATTTCTGCTTCGGCCAGGCCAATTTCTTTTCGGCCCCATTCGGCCAGATTAATATCTTTTACTTTGAAGGGAGTGTAGGTTTCTACTAATGCCATAATGCTTCTTTTATCGTGCAAAAATAAGTATAAAAATGTTTTATATCGATTTTAGATAACACTGCGTTGTCAGTTCTGTGTTAATATTTTACACGTTTTGGTGCTTATAATTTGGATTGATTAGATTTGTATTTATTAAAAAAAGAAAAACATGTACCCAGAATATTTAGTTGCCCCAATGCGGGAAGATTTGACAAAAGTTGGTTTCCAGGAATTAAAAAATGCTGAAGAAGTAAAAAACGCTATCGAGACCGAAGGAACTACGTTTGTAATGGTTAATTCGGTTTGCGGTTGTGCGGCTGCAAATGCACGTCCGGCCGCTAAAATGGCTACACAAAACGGAAAAGTGCCGGATCGTTTTGTAACGGTTTTCGCCGGAATGGAAAGCGATGCAGTTGATGCTGCCCGTAATTACATGTTGCCTTATCCGCCGTCATCACCTTCCATGGCTTTGTTTAAGGACGGAAAATTGGTACACATTATAGAACGCCGCCAGATTGAAGGCCGCCCGGCACAAATGATTGCCGATAATTTGGCTGGTGCTTTTGATGAGTTTTGCTAATACTGTTTTTATCGATATAAATTTAGGATCCGGCGAACTTTGGTTTGCCGGATTTTTTTATTTTCTAAATTTTTGTTTGGGGTGACGGCTGGTGTGGAAGATGGACACAATTAAAATTAGACCAGCTTTGTTATCAATAGAATAAACAATAAAATAAGGAAACGTTTCTATTAAAGCCTGTCTGTAACCTCTTTTAAATTGCGGAAAACTTTCGGGGTTTTGTAGAATCCGATTGATTGAAACTTCTACATCTGCTGCAAATTTTGCTGGCAAGTTATTTTCCTGCAAAGCATACCAATTTAAAGCATCATAATATTCATCATCTGCTTTTTGAAGAATAACAAATTTATACAGCATCTTTTTGCTTTAATGATTCAAGATACTTTCTTGAATTTGCAAAAAACTCCTCCAATGGAATAGCTTTCACTGTTCCCTCTTTAAATTCTTTCATCCGGCTGTCCATTTCGGCCACAAATTCTGGGTCATCCCAATGGCCAAACATTTGCTGCACATCATTTTCCAAAACCGTGTACAACGCTTTTACTTTTTCTTCTTCTGCGGAGGCAATATAATTTTGCAGCTTTTTGCGGATTTCTTTGGTTGTCATCTTTATCGGTTTTATCAAATTTAAACATTTAATCTTTATGCCAGATACTGTTTTTATCGGCATAAAATTAAGTAGTATTGATTTTGGATTTAATAAATTTTTATGCTGAGATGGTATATTGCCATCAAACCAAAACCGCTTCCCGAAAAAAATTACTTCATTCTTATTTTTTGTAACTTTAAATAAAGATCAGAAAATATAAACCATGAAAAAACTAATTTTTTTTATCGCCGTTTTCGGTATTGCTTTTAAATTGAAGGCACAACAAAAAACAAGCATAAAACCTTTTGAAAAACTGTTTACGCCGAATAAAAGTTCTTTGTTTGATACCGTTCCCAAGCTTTCTATCAAACAACAAAATGATTTGAATGCATTGTTTTTACCGAAGAAAAAAATAGATCAAAATCAAAATATGATTGCTGATCTGGACAAAATGCCAATTGCAAAACCGAGCGGCAATTGGAATATGCCGATCGTGCATCCGGATAAAAGCTTAATTTATAAAATGCCCGTTATCCGTCTTCCCGCAGTTATCAAACCGGATTTACCAACACAAAACTTTCGCCCGTAATTTTATTGGCATACTGTTTTTATGCCGATAAAATTGATTTTGTTTCTGGGTTTTTACTGAGCGGAAATTCAACAAAATGCTGCTTGTTTTTCCATCTTGAACAAGAAAGAAAAGTTAGAATTTAACAAGCTGTTTTTTACAAAATGATACTTCTTTTATCGTATTAAAATAAGCAAAATCATCCTGAAAAAACATAGGTAAAAACAGCATCATTCAAACACAACGGTTTTATTTTGATATACAAAAACGCGGTCATCAAAAACCAGCCGCAACGCTTTGGCCAGCACAGAAGTTTCGATTTCCTGTCCGGCTTTCATCATATCCGAAGCAGAAAGCGAATGGTTGACCGGGATAATTTGCTGCGCAATGATCGGGCCTTCATCCAGTTCATTGGTTACAAAATGCGCCGTTGCGCCAATTAGTTTCACGCCTCTTTCAAAAGCCTGGCGATAAGGGTTTGCACCGATAAACGCCGGCAAAAAAGAGTGATGGATATTAATCAGTTTTTGGGGGAATTGCGAAACGAAACCGGGCGACAAAATCCGCATAAACTTTGCAAGTACCACATAATCAGGTTCAAATGGTTTAATCAAATTTGTAATTTTCTGTTCCAATACTTCTTTTACCAGGGAAGAATCATACAAAACCGGAAAAAACGGAACATCAAAACGTTCGCAGATATTTTGCAGGTTATCGTAGCTGCCGATCACGCATTGCACGGTTGCGCCCAGCGTTCCGAAGAAGTTCCGGATCAAAATATCCGCCAGGCAATGGTATTCTTTGGTCACCAAAACCACAATTTTTTTCTGTGGTTTCGGGTTGATGCTGATGGCGGCATCTTCCGGCAAAATACTTTTTATTCGGCTTTCCAGCGCAGCAACATCTGTGGCCTGTTCCACTTCCAGGCGCATGTAAAACCGGTTTTCGGCTTTGTCCACATGCTCGTTCATCGAAACAATATTTAATTGCTGCTGCACCAAAATACCTGATATAGAGGCAACTAAGCCAACCTGATCTTTACATTGTATTAAAATAATCATACAAAAAATTTTGAAAATTTTGTTGCTGTTAGGATGCTGTTTTTATCAGTTAAAATCTTTGTTCAGCAGTTTTTCCAAGTCAGGAAAGCTCAAATTCATTTTTACTTTGCCTTGTTTGGCATACGCAATTTCGCCGGTTTCTTCGGAGACGATCAAAGCCGTGGCATCACTCGCTTCAGTAATACCAATACCCGCGCGATGGCGCAAACCAAACTGCAGCGGCAGGTCTGTTTTATCCGTCAAAGGCAGAATGCAGCTGGCAGATTTGATTTTGTTGTCGGCGATAATAACCGCGCCATCGTGCAGCGGACTATTTTTTTGGAAGATACTTTCCAGCAGCCGTTTGGTGATCTTGGCATCCATATATTCGCAGCTATTGTGAAAAAACTCTTCGTCGTAATATTTCGCAAACACGATCAGCGCGCCCGTCCGGCTTTCTTTCATGGTTTTGCAGGCATCCATAATGGGTTTGATGCGGTCAAGGTTGTTTTTTTCTTCCTCTGTTCGCCCAAAAAAATATTTCCACCAGGCTTTGTTGCGCTGAAGAGAAGCGTTGCGGCCAACCAGCAGCAAAAACCGGCGGATTTCGGGCTGGAAAACAATGATCAGTGCCAGGATGCCCACCTTCATAAAGTTGTCTAAAATACCGGCCAGCAAGCGCATGTTTAAAGCGGTTACCACATAATACAAAGCATAAATGATAGCCAAACCGATAAAAATATTAGCAGCAATCGTACCGCGGATGAGGTTATAAATCTGGTAAATAATGATGGCGACGAGCACAATATCCAGCACATCAAAAAAAGTAAGCCGCAGAAAACTCAGGTCGAAGGTTTGCATTTGTACGAAGTTAATACATTATGGCAAAACGGATCTTTATTTTTTGGAAAGGACAAAATCCGGATGCTTTTTTTATCGGCATAAAAATGAATTAAACAGAAACTAAACCCATGCCTGACAGTTTTTGGGTTGAAACAACTCATTACCAACAATTAAAAAAAATAGAAGAAGATGGATTTTGAAGAGATATTACCCTTAACATCAGCCCAAAAGGCTTACGACCGCCGCCAATTTATAGAAAGTGCGGGCAAAGGTTTGATTGCGGCTACGGTAGTTGGCGGAATTGCGCCTATTGCTTCGGCATCAGCAGAAAGCTTGGATAGCAGCGCAGAAAATCCCGGCCCGATGTCTGCAGCCATAAAAGTGGTTGGCCCGAACCAGCACGCTGCCAGTGAAGGTGAAAGGACTAATTATGCAACTATTTTGCCGAAAGATAAACGCGTTGGATATGCTATTGTAGGTTTGGGCGAACTGACTTTGGAAGCGATTTTGCCAGGTTTTGGTTCTGCAAAAAACTCTAAAGTAGTGGCTTTAGTCAGCGGTGATGCAGAAAAAGCTAAAAACGTAGCGATGCAGTACGATGTTCCGCAGAAAAATATTTACAACTATCAGAACTTCGACGACATTAAAAATAACCCCGAAATAGACGCGGTTTACATTGTGCTGCCGAATTCTATGCACGAGGAATTTGTGGTTCGCGCGGCCAAAGCCGGAAAGCATGTTTTGTGTGAAAAACCGATGACCACATCTTCCAAATCCGCCGAACGCATGATCGATGCCTGCAAAAAAGCCGATAAAAAACTGATGGTTGCATACCGGATTCAGTACGAACCGAACAACAAGCAGATAAAGGATTTTGCCAGGCAAAAGAAGTATGGCAAAGTAAAAGTAATTACTTCAACCAATGTGCAAAACATTGGCGACCCAAAACAATGGCGTTTAAACAAAGCATTGGCAGGGGGCGGTTCGTTGCCGGATATTGGTTTGTACGACATCAATACCAACCGTTATATTTTGGGCGAGGAACCGTACCTGGTGAACGCCAGCATTTATACCACGCCAAACGATCCGCGTTTTAAAGAAGTGGAGGAAATGGTGATGTTCCAGATGTATTTTCCGAGCGGTGCGGTGGCCAATAATACCTGCAGCTATGGCGCGCACAACTCCAAACATTATCGTTGTTATGCTGATAATGGTGGCTGGTTTGGCATGGACCCGGCTTTTGACTACAAAGGTTTGATGCCGGAAGTGGGCCACGCGGAAGGAAAAGCAGAGAACAAAATGAACCCGAAACTGCCGGAAAAAGATCAGTTTGCGCTGGAAATGGATCACTTTTCGGAATGTGTGATCGAAAATAAAATGCCTTACACGCCTGGCGAAGAAGGTTTGCAGGACCAGAAAATTATGGAAGCGATTTACGAATCGGCCAGGACCAACAAACCGGTGCAACTGGAGCGGATAGAAAAGCTGGATGCTTTCCGCGGAACGATGCCAACGGAAGGTTGATGAAAAACAGGTGATAAAAGAAGCATGGCCAGGAGAAATTTTCCGAGCCATGCTTCTTTTATAGGTATAAAATCTGTGTTGGGTATATTTTACAATTATTGATGTTGGATGATCACTTGTTTTTTGGTTACTTCTTTGCCATCTATGATGTGAAGGAAATAATTGCCGTTGGGAATATCTTGGGTATTAAACACAATCTTACTGTTTGAACCGTTTTTCCCGGACCGGATAGCCTTTCCTTTATTGTTGTATAACTCGGCACTGAAACTTTTCTGGGTTTTGCTATCGGCAGCCGGGCTTACTGTTGTGGATTGCCCTGTATTGTCCGCCGTTTGATTTTGGGTAGTCGTTTCATTGTTGGCAGGGTTTGGTGTTGCCGGTGTTTCGTTATAATTGACCGTAAGCTCGTTGTTTGCCGGGTTGGGGGAATAAGTGTAAGAATAACCCGTCCTGCAAGAACTTCCTTTACTCACATAGAATTGAATCCGGTTTGCTGACCCGCAGGCGTTGCCCAATGTTAAATACACATACCCGCCTGTAAAGCCAATTTTTGCCCTAACATATATTTGATTAATGGCAGGTGTGGTGTAAGAAGCCAGTTCCAAATTATAGTCCATGTCCCAAGTGTACGTACTTCCATCCACGGCCTGAGTGTAAAAATTCTGGGCATCGCCAGGGCACATGGAGTAAGGCCCTTGGATAGGGCTTGGGTTGGGTTGTGTAACTACAGTAATTTGTTTAGGCGTTAAAGCTACGTTTCCACATGTACCGGCAACAGTGGCAAATAGGGTTCCGTATCCGTTTGAACCACTGATGGTAACCGGGTTTGCCGTATTAGAACCCGAGATAGTTATATTGCCGGTTGTGCTCCAGGTTACAGTTGTACCAGTAGGTAAGCCGTTAACGGAGTAAGTGCCAGAGTTGCAAAATTGGTTTGCGCCTGTTATTGTAATTGATGAGTCTATATATGGGTTTCCAACACCAACTGCATACCAGGCATTGGTAACATTTATTACCTGCCAAAAAGATCAATAGCTGCTTGGATAGAGGCATTTCTTGCATTTGCAAAGTTTGCTCCTGTGACTAAATAACCTTCTGTTCTGTAAGCTATTCTTGCTGCATCGCCTATTCCTATGCCTGTTACACTATAATTATTGTTTATGTCATTTGTACCATTACCTCCTATTGATAAAAGATAGAACCAAAAATTTAAAACTCCACTGTTATGGTGTACTCCCCCAGCATCATTATTTATATCATTTGGATTGCGCCAGTTTTGTCCATTGTAAGTATCAGGATCACTATAAGTATTGGGATTAATCATTGATCTTAATGGGACACCGATCTCCTCTCCAATTAACCAAGTTTGTTTTGATGGATCGGCCCAATTTTCTATTACAGCTCCCCAAATGTCGCTAAACCCTTCATTTAACGCTCCTGATTCTCCTTGATATGTTAAACCATTAGGAGGAATTAAGGCCTGACAAATTCCATGTCCAAATTCATGGGCACATATATCCAAAGATGTCAAAGGTGAAAAAATAGATCCATCTCCATACCTCATAACTCTGTTATTACTATCCCACTGAGCATTGTCCCAATTTGAACTATAATGGACATAACTTATTATCCGCAAACCGTTCCCATCTATACTGTTCCTATTATGAACAATTCGCCAATAGTCTAATACTGTTTCGGTGCCCCAATGTGCATCTAATGCCGCTCTATCTCTATTCATGCTATGTTCAGCAGCATTCCAATTGTTGTCATTGTCTGTAAAATCAATAGCACCGGTATAATTTGTACCACTTTGCATGTTTAATGTTTGTACGTCAACACCATTTCGATTTTCACGTAATCTAAACCCTCCGCTAAAAGAGTCGCCTACTATAGCTCTTGTACTGCTATAACTTGTTTGAGCTGTACCTGGTGTATTAATATCTGTAATTAAAGATTCATAATTTATGACTTTTCCACTTAATGCATCTATATATACATACTGTTCTGTATTTGGTTCAAGAGCAGATATCGTAAATTTCCATGCTAATCGCCAATCCATTTCAGGCTTTAATAATGCTTTGCAAATTACCAGTTCACCTTTTGGAAAATAAGATGCATTTGAATCACTTCTGTCTTTCTTTACAAATTCTTCAGAAGCTTGATCTTCCCATTTATACTTTTTTGCACCAACAAAACTAATAGCTGTTTTCATAGCAGACCCTACGGTTATTTTTGCTACAACATCTTGAATGTTTAATTCAACAAAATTTCCGTTCATCACTTCAATACTATTTTTGCCATGTAGGAGATAATTAGCACCCTGAACTTTAATTTCTTTATAGTATTGTTGAAAAGCTATATGTGTTATTCCCAAATCATCTTTTCGTAATTGTATTAAATGGAATCCATCTTCTTTTTTAGCTTTCAGCATTAATTTTAAAAACTGTTCGGGACTTGCCCAACTGCGTTTTTCGGGAGACTTATCTTTAAATTTGGCAAAAGTCAATTTATCATTTTTATCATACTGAGTTTGTACAGTATCATCAATCTGCGCAAATATTTTTGTTGTTGCACAACAGTTAAGTATGAGCAGGAAATTAAAAAGTAGGAGTTTTTTCATGATTTCAAAAAGTTTTATTTTAAAAAGTTTATTTTTTAGTAAGAAAGTGTCTCATTCCATCATTTCCAACATCATATAGAACTAAGTGTATCTTTATATATTCCTTCAGTGCCCCAGCTTTCTGGATAACCTAATATATCAGAAAAACTCATGACATAAGTTAATTCATTTACTTGGTCTGTTGTCCTTATCCATTTAATTTTTGTGTTAACCCGCTCTACAATATTGTCTTTCCAATAAATAATATCATTAGGTTTAAATTCGATAAAAGAATTCGTGTAATTATACCTGATATTACCCGTGATCCCTCCATAAGAATAATGAATTTGCCAGTTGCCTATTAGGTATTTTTGTATTTCACTTAGTGGTTTGTCCTTAAGTTTAATGTTTAAAGGTTTATTCTCTTTTTTACATTGTACATTAATTAAAAATAAAAAAGTAAGAAAATAGAAGGTTTTGATTGTTTTCATAAGCATCTTTATTAAATTATGTATAAAACTATGGACAACAACAAAAGGATAAATAAAAATTTATACGGTAGAAGTAGTAGAAACATCCGGTTAAAAAGTAATTGACCGAAAGCTTTATCAGGTAACGAATTGGTTAAATAAACCTATAAGTTTAATTTGGAAATAGCAAATTTATTTTTTGTTATTAAATTGTTAACAGTTTTTAAAATGTTACAACTTGTAAATCCAAGTATCAAAAACAGTATATTGAAAATGCGAACTTGGAAGTTAAATTTTTTTCATCTAAACAAACAAAGCAAAATTAATTTTCCGCCTTGCTGTTTTTATCGGTATAAAATCAACAACAGTTTTTGGGTGGTAAAAGAAGTATCTGAAATTGTAACAAATTTTAATTTGATGGCTTACAAGTTTAGTTTGATTTGATGTTTTATCTTTTAATTGGATGGAAGGTAACGACACTTTTATTATTATGGATTGGGAAGCGGATTAAAAATCCTTAGCTCAAAAGGACGGGATTGCAAATTAGAGGTGTTCGGAAGAAATTTGACTTCACTTCTCATATAAAATTTATATCAGGATCATAGATAGGATATAACTAAATGTGTCTATTACAGCCTTTCTAATGGGATGCCGAAACAAGTTCGGCATGACAAACAACATTCTTTCGAACACTCGTAATTACAAATTCCGACCAGCGAAGTTTGCAGGTTTTAATATGCTAAAAGAAGCGTGTTGTCTTTCTTTAATTAGGTTGTAATTGTATCATTGATTGGATTGAAAATCCAAAGTTCAAAGGACGGGGGATTATAAATTGCAACCCGTATGGCGGATCAACAAACTTGTAAAACTGGAACGGATTGATAAACCAGGTGCTTTCCGCGGAACGCCACCGAAAGAAAGCTGATGAAAATATCGGCATAAAGGAAGTATGGTCCCGGGAAAAACTTTTTTTAGTCATACTTCTTTTATCGGTATAAATTTACTTCTCGCCCGGGATCGTTAAAAATCAGGTAAATCTGTAAATTTTAAACAAATAATTTATTAAACTGGTTTTGTACAGTTAATTTCTTAAAAATTAAATTGTATTTTTAGAAAATTAAATTTCAATAAATTAAACTTGTATTATAAACTCCTATATGCACCAGGAGGTAAATGTCTGACACTTCTTTTTCAACAAAGATAGCCCTACAGAAACCGCAATTTAAACTGAACGTATTTATTAAATTTAAAAAAACATAGCCATGAACCTTACAATTAAAAAAATGACTACAGCAGCATTTGCAATAGCAATAACTGCTTTACTTTTTACAGCATGTAAAAAAAATAAAATGGATGTTCCGGTTGATTTAACCAAAAGGACTACAGCACAGCTTAGTGGTGCCAATGAAACTCCGAAGGTAGAAAGCACAGGTACAGGAACAGTGACGATAGCTTATGATCCTATTTCTAAAACAATAACTTATAAAACCATCTGGCAGTTAGGTTCATCAACTGCAACAACCTTAAACATGCACTTTCATGGTGCGGCAGATGGCAGTGATTTAAAAAGTTCGCCTGTTGTTATTGGTATTACTGGTTTCAGTACAATGAACTCGGGTGAATTTTCTGGTACAACACGTGCATTAACATTGGATGAAGAAAGTCAGTTTCTCTCCGGAAAGTGGTATTTTAATATCCATAGCAGTACTTACCCGGGCGGCGAACTGCGTGCCAATATCAAGTTTTGATTTGGATCGATTTCCTATCTTTTGATAAAAATCAACTGGGTTATATTAACGTTACATTCATTTTTGTATTTGTGTTTCGCTGGTTAAAATTTTAATCTTGATCTTTTGGATCTTGTATCTATATCCAATTTTAATCAACAAAACATCAACTATATTATACAGTATAAACTCTGGTTTTGCATGTTGCTGGTTCAACCTGTTTATCTTTATAAATGTAAGTCCGGAATTATTGATGTATCATTTTACAGATTGTATAAAGGATAAGAAAACACTATTTACGTTTGGAGAAGAAGGTTTGCAGAGCCAGAAAACTATGTAAGCGATTTACAACAAACCAGTGCAACTTGTGCTGATTGAGAAACTGGATGCGTTTCGGGGAACTAACCGACGGGATCCTAAATTTCTTTTTAAAAACATCAAAGGCCCGGGGAAATTTCCCCGGGCCTTTGATGTTTTTTTTATCGGTATAAAATTCGAGTTGATTTTGAGGTGATAAAAGAAGCATTGGTAAATTTTTATCAGTAATCTTCTTTTACCAATACAAATTTGGTGTTTAATAACCGGTATTTTGAACCAGTTTGGTATTTGCAATAATTTCCCGTTGCGGGATCGGAAAAACCAATTTTGGCGAATTCCAGGGTTGCGTACCGACTACTGCCTGCATGGTACGTTTGGCATCGTGCAAAAAGAAACCGCCTTCAAAAGTAAGTTCATGCCGCCGTTCTGTCAAAACCTGTGCTAAAGTTATGGTTGCAAGTGGTGCTAAACCTGCCCGGACACGGACTATATTTAAATCATTCACCGGAGAATTTCCCAGCGCAGTGTTGTTGCGTAAGTTGGCTTCTGCACGGGTAAGGTACATTTCTGCCAGGCGCGTAATTTTTACGTTACCATAAGTATTTTGAAATTTGGAACTGTAAAGAGAGCCACCATCGTTGTAAATAAAAGCTGCACGTACATCACCGGCTTCAAACTCAGCAGGAAAATTGGGGTCTATCGCCGCATCACCCCGGCCACCAAACGAAGGGCCGCCGTAAAATTCATTTTGCGCATTTACACCCTGCTGAGAAGTAATTTGTACGGCAAAAATATCTTCTGAAGTATTGTCATAATGTACCGGGCCGGAATTAACAGCATACGGAAACTCAGCAGCATAAGTAGATGTAAGGCTGAACATACCCGAACTGATTACGGTATTTGCTTCTTTAGCTGCATTGGGATAATCGATTTTTTGCAGATAAACACGCGAAAGGATAGCTGCCGCCGAGTATTTATTGGCATAAAAACCATTGGAAGCCGGCAATTTAGTTTCAGCTATTGTTAAATCTGAAATTGCCTGGGCATAAACCTGCGAAACGGTAGAACGCGCCACTATAGAAGAGGGATCAATAGAAGCCGTTGGTGTTAAAACAAGTGGCACGCCAAGGTTAGTAGTTGGGTCGCCATCGTTCCATGCCCTTCCGTACAACCTCACCAAATCAAAATAAATCATGCCACGCAAAAACTTCGCTTCGCCTTCTACCCGGTCACGATCTGCAGTAACGGTAACTTTATCCAAATTAGCAATCACGTTGTTGATCTGGTTTAGGTTTCGATAATCATTTAACCAGATGTTAGCCACAAAAGCATTGTTTACTGTAATGGCTTGATTGGTCATTTCCGTCAAGCTTTGATAAGTTCCTGTCCAATCGATGATCCCCTGCCCTGCTGTACCCAACAAATCAGGCATTAAATAAATTAAACCGGAGTATGGGAATTCTACCGAATTAATGCTGGCAGCCAAGTTACTATAAGCCCCAACCAGTGTAATCTGTACATCTTTCGCGGTTAACAACGCCTGGCTGGTTTCTATGCTTTGCGTCGGTTTTAAATTGAGTTGCTTATTACAGGCCGATAAAAGAAGCATCAAACCGGCACAAACAGAATATTTTATATTGATTTTTTTCATGTTGATTATTTTAAAGAAATTACAAACCGATATTTAAGCCGAAAGTAATGGTGCGGGGTTGCGGTGCAGAATAGAAATCAACACCTAAGTTTATTGGACTGGCCTGATAATCAGCATTTACCTCCGGGTCCCAGCCTTTGTATTTGGTTAGCACAAACAAGTTGTAAGCATTCATAAAAACCCTGGCACGCTTCACGTTAATTTTGCTGAGCACAGATTTTGGCAGCGTATAACCAAAAGAAACTACTTTGCAACGCAGGTAAGAAGCATCGTACAAATACCGGCTGGAAGCAGCGATTCCGTTACCATAAAACAATCTTGGCTCCGGCACATCGGTATTATCGCCGGGTTTGTTCCAATAATTTGCCTGGTCGCTGGTTTGGTTATCAAACCCGTTGCTGGCGTTGGCACTCATATATTGGCCGCCGCTGTTATACACTTTATTGCCGTAAACACCCTGAAAAGTAACAGCCAGATCAAAATTATAATAAGAGAAATTATTAGTGAAACCGTAATTCAGCTTTGGCGTTGGGTTGCCTAAAATCACATTTTGTGCTGAGTTATAATCATTGGTTTTAATATGATTACGGGTACCATCAGCATTTGTAGTGTTTAGATAATACAAAGCATCACCATTTGCCGGGTCAACACCAGCATATTCTCTTCCATAAAAAACGCCAATCGGCTGGCCTTCAATTACACGGTTTAAATCATTTGTGCCGATGATTTGTCCGCCTACATCCGTTACCACATTTTTATTATAAGCAAAATTAACCGAAGTTGACCATTTGAATTTTCCTACTAAATTTTGAGATGATAAGGCTAATTCGATACCTTGATTATACAATTTACCAGCATTTTGAAACTGGGTAGAGAAGCCGGAAGTACCCGGAACATTTACGTTCAGCAATAAATCACGTGTATTTTTTCTATAGTAATCAAAAGAACCGGTTAAACGGCTGTTAAAAAAGCCAAAGTCCAAACCAGCGTCAACCTGCCTGGTAGATTCCCATTTCAGATTTGGGTTGGCAATCTGAGCAACCCGCTGTCCGGCCACACCGTTGTAGCTTGCTGTTCCGGTAAATAAACCTAAAGCAGCGAAATTGGAAATATCCGCATTACCGGTCAGTCCGTAGCTCACTCTTAATTTCAGGTTACTGATAGCAGTGATGTTTTTCATAAAATCTTCTTCAGAGACAACGTAACCCACAGAACCGGAAGGGAAAACACCATATCTGTTGCCTACACCAAAACGGGAAGAAGCATCATCACGGATACTGGCCGAAACCAGATACTTGTTTTGATAGGCATAATTTCCCCTTAAAAAATAGCCTACAAAACTATAGTTGGTACTGCCGGATGAACCTGTTGTGGTTGCCGCAGAAGAAATTGTTTTATAAGCATCTGATGGAAACTGTGTACCTGTTGCCAAATTGAAATTAGTTTGAGAAAACTGATAACTCATCCCACCAGTAAAATCAACTGTATGTTTTAAGTTGAAGGTATTTTTATACGTGAAAAAATTGTTGGTGGTATAGTTTAAAACCTGCGTGTAACCATTGGAACCGGAACCGTTGGCCGTTCCGGTATTTCTGAAGGTGAGACTATTATCATAACTATCTTCGTTTTGGTTAAGTTGATCAACCCCAAATTCTGTACGGAAAGAGAAACCTTTTGCAATTTTCAGATCACCATAAACATTACCCAGCAAACGATAAACATTGGTATTGAAATAGGCATTATTACGGCTGATTAAAGGATTATAATAAACCGGATAGGTGCTGGCCAGTGTACTTCCTAAAGTAGAAGTGTTGGATACACCGTTGGGTAAAGTTCCGCTGATCAGGCCCGAACGCGGATCAATTTCCGGAGTGATGGGTGACAAAGCAACGATTTGCAAAGGGGTAGAAAACGCATCATCGTTAGAGACCCGGTTATTAATCGTGCGTGCAAAACTCATGTTCATCCCCACCGATAAATTACTGTATAGTTTGCTGTCCAGGTTCAATCTGCCCGAAAACCTTTTAAAAGCATTGCCGATCAGCATTCCTTTTTGATCCAAATATTGGCCTCCAATGTAATAGGTGGTTTTATCAGACCCGCCGGAAAGGTTTAAATCATACTGCGATTGAGGTGCTTTTTGATAAGCCAGTTTTTCCCAATCTGTATTTACTGCGGCAGTTTGCCAGTTGGTGCTGCCGGCTGCATAGCGCGTTAAACGATTATTTACGCGGTTATTGTAATAGTTAATTGCATCTTGCAGTGTTGCAAATGTTGGATTATTAGGATCTTGATTAGCAAAATCTTGATTAGCAGCACCTAAACCGGCTCTTTGCTCCATTTGTACATATTGAGAAGCATTTAAAAATGTGCGGTGTCGGGACGGCTGGCTATCACCAAATTGCGCCGAAAAATTAATGCTTGGTGTACCCGCTTTACCTTTTTTAGTGGTGATAATTACGACACCATTAGAAGCCCGCGCACCATAAATGGCAGCAGCAGATGCATCTTTCAAGACATCAATGGAAGCAATATCATCAAAGTTAATATCTGCAAGCGGATTTGTTGCTGCTGTTGTGCCCGACTGGCTGGTTGAGGTAGTTACCACACCATCTAAAACGTATAAAGGCTGACTGCTGGCCGATATAGAAGAAGTTCCGCGGACTTTAATCTGCATCCCCTGGCCTAACTTGCCATTATTTGCCGAAACAGCTACGCCTGCAATTTTCCCTTGCAGTGCTTGTTCTACCGTTGTTACCGGCGTTTCCTGAATGTCTTTTGCCGTAACGCCAGCGATAGAACCAGTTATTGTTTGCCTCGTCTGCGTACCATAACCAACCACTACTACTTCGGATAATTGTTGTGCGTTTTCCCGAATAGCGGTATTAATTACATTGCCCGTAATTGGCACTTGCACAGTGCCGAAACCAATGTAATTGACAACAAGCGTTTTGGCATTGGCAGGAACAGACAAACTGTATCGGCCGTTCGCATCAGTTTGTGTACCAATTCCGGGTGCTTCTTTTACGGTAATACTTACACCTGGCAATGTTGATCCGTCCTTTGCATCAGTAACAACGCCTGTTACTGTTTTATTTTGAGCAAAAGCAGTTAGCGCGATTGAGAACGCTAAAAGAAAAAGTAAGGCTTTCTTCATACTTTATTTTTAGAAATACAAATGTTAATTATTTGTTAAAAATAAAAAAAAATAGCTATGGTAACTAAAATTTCTTGCCTAAATATTGATATTATTACAAGACAAGAAACTTTATTTTGATTTCAACTTAAATTTTATAAAAAACTAAGTAAAACATAACTTTTTAGAATCAATAAATATATGCCTGCTTAAATTTTATTGAATTTATTTACTATACTTCTTTTATCACACAAAAAAAAGAGAACCCTTGTACCTTTCATAGTAGTTAAGCCTGTGAAAACGTAATTTACATACATAAAAGAAGCATTATAGATTTTCCTGATACAAATTTAAACAGGCTATAAGTAATTAAACGATTATATCCAACAACTCCTATTCTGAATAATACTGTTTTTACCGGCATTAATTTCTACAAAGCCTCCGCAATCTTCTCCTTGCCAATCATCTCCAGCAAAACCTTTTCAGCCTGGTTTAAGCCCGGAACAGAAAGCGGTTTATCTTCTGTAATTTGTTCCAGGTAACGGTCAATCCGGCCTTCTTCATAACTTTTTATTAAAGTTGGATGCACATAATATTTCTTGCAAACGGTGCGTGTATTGCCCAAGTTAAAAGCAACATCATCCAAAACTTTGGTGATATTTTTTTTGCATTCGGTAGTTGTACTGAAACCGCCGGCTGCTTTAAAAGCATACAAAGCGTGCACACTGCCGCTCCAGGTCCTGAAATCTTTCGCCGTAAAATCTTCACCCGTAATTTCTTTTAAATACGAGTTGACATCGCCGCTGGTAATATCCTGCGGATCGCCGTTTTCATCATAATACTGAAACAATTCCTGGCCGGGAATATCCTGACATTGTTTGATCAGTTTGGCCAGCTTTTTACTTTCCAGTTTCAGATCGTGGTAAACGCCTTTTTTCCCTTTAAAACCAAACTTTACCGTACCGCCTTCTATTTCTACGTGTTCATCCTGCAGCGTGGTTAAGCCATACGAACCGTACAATTCGCGGTAATTATCGTTGCCGATACGGATATGCGTCAATTCCATCACCCGGACCACTAATGCCAGCACTTTTTGCTTATCTAAGTTTCTGCGTGATAGATCAGCATCAATCTGTTCGCGGATTTTGGGGATATGACTGGCAAAAACTTCCATCCGGTGATATTTGGATTGGTTCCGGATTTTGTTCCAATCCGCATGATAACGATATTGTTTCCGGCCTTTGGCATCCACACCGGTAAATTGCAAATGGCCGTTTTCCTGCGGGCAAATCCAAACATCGGTATAAGCCGGCGGGATCACCAGTTTGCGGAAACGGTTTAGCAGCACTTTATCTTTGATGATGCTGTTTTTATCATCTAAAAATTGGTAACTTTTTCCTTTTTTAATACGGCTGTAGCCCGGAGAAGAATCATGAACATATTTTAAACCAACGGATTTAGCTGTAATTTCAGGGTCACGGCCGATTTTATCTAATTGTTTACGAAGTAGCTGCATGAGGCAATAAACGCAATTTTGTAACAGAGGTTTTATACAACAGCAATCTTGATCAGCCAAAATTGAAGAACAAAACAAAGCAATGGACGGTTAAACTTTTATATCGATAAAAACAGCATCATGAAATATAATCTTTTAAGCAATACCGGTTTATTGGTATCCGAACTTTGTTTTGGAACGATGACTTTCGGTTCAAATGAATCAGGTGGAATGTGGCAGGCAGTTGCCGGTGTTGACCAAACCGGCACCAACGATTTAATGAAACAAGTGGTTGATGCGGGAATTAACTTTGTGGATACGGCAAACGTTTATTCTTTCGGCCAATCAGAAAAACTGCTGGGCCAATCCATTAAAGATCTGGGTTTAAACCGAAACGACCTGGTTATCGCTACCAAAGTACGCGGCAAAATGGGCGAAGGCAAAAATAATGTTGGCTTGTCGCGCTATCATATTTTCCAATCGGTAGATGAAAGTTTGCAGCGTTTGCAATTGGATCATATTGATGTTTTATATGTTCACGGTGTTGACCCTTTGACGCCTGTTGAAGAAATCATGCGTTCGCTGAACGACATTGTGCTCGCCGGAAAAGTGCGTTACATTGCCGTTTGTAATTGGCCGGCCTGGATGGTGATGAAAGGTTTGGGCATTGCCGAAAAACACGGTTGGAACAGGTTTGTCGGGATGCAATATTTCTATTCGCTTTCCGGCAGGGATATTGAACGGGAAATTTTGCCTTTGGCCAAAGCCGAAAACATCAGCGTGATGCCCTGGAGCCCACTGGCTGGTGGTTTTTTGTCCGGCAAATACACACGTGAAAATGAAAAAGCAGGCAATTCGCGTCGTGACAGTTTTGATTTTCCGCCGGTTAACAAAGAAAAAGGTTATGATATTGTGGATGTTTTGAATGAGATCGGACAGCAATACGATGTTAAAGCTGCCGAAATTGCGTTGGCCTGGGTGAGGCAGCAACCTGGCATAACCAGTACGATTATTGGAGCCAAAAATCCGGAACAATTGAAATCCAACTTGCATTCTACCGAATTAACTTTGAATGCAGATGAACTGAAAAAAATTGATGAAGTAAGTGCGCTGTCAAAAGAATATCCGGGCTGGATGGTGGAACGGCAAGGGATTGACCGGAAGATTGGTTGATGCTGTTTTTATAGGGATAAAAGAGTATTTGATTTTATTGGAAAAGCCGGAACGTGAGTTTCGGCTTTTTTGGGTTTTGAGAACATCTTACATTATAATATTTTTTAACTTTAGCTAATTGTTTATAATGAAGACGATAATTAAAAAAGAAAAAGCTTTTGATACCGTAAAAGTATTTCGGGAGATAAAAGAAAAGATTGCACTGGAGACTGATAAAATGAGTTTCACAGAATTTAAAGAATATCTAAATAAGAATAAGTTGACAACTGGAAAATAATTATTTAAGTGTTCACTGCCAAAAGAATATCCGGGTTGGATGGTAGAACGGCAAAGCAGTGATCGGATTCAGGGATGATACTGTTTTTATAGGGCTAAAAAGAGTATTGTGATTTTTGAAAGCCGAAACTTCTTCAAGTTTCGGCTTATAATTTTTAAATTTCTTTATATGGATAAAAGAAGCAGCCTACATGTTTTCCTTTTATTGTGTTAATATAGGTAAAATTATAGAAATAATTTAAAGAACAAGTAAAATATTTCTCTATTTTTAACTTTAAGAGGTTTTTAATTAATATATCTTTTGTTAGGTTTACAGAATGCTCATATAAGTTATGCCTACATATGAAATATGGTCAACTTTGCAAATTTCATATACAATTCAAAATAGAATACCATTTCTAATTTATTCGAGAATATCTAATATTTATATATGTGGATTACTGTTATCATCGCAATAATTGGGTACATTCTTTATAGTTTTTTTTCTAGCCGAGAGAAAATGTTGGATGATGTACGAGTCGCAGGAGGGCTTCAAGAAAAATACAAAATATTGCTTACGCATTTACTTTCTGATTCAAATGCACAAATAACTCAAATTAATAAAGATAGTATTACAATATCTTGGACCGGGGAATTTTCTAAAGCTCAAATTTCTATAATTCAGGGATTTGGGAAAATTAATATCGTTTGGATTTCAACAACTGCACTAGCAGGTCCTATTAAAGAAAAATGGGAGTTCTTTGAAAACTTAGATCAAAGTGTTATGGCAAAAAAAATAACGCAGGATATTGAATTCCAAATAAACAACATCTTTAATCGGACAGGAGTAAATAATAAAATAGGCTCTCCTTTAGCTAATCATCTTAATAATAAATATATAACTAACTATAATAACTCTCAAAAAGATAAGTCTATTAAAAACAATAAACTAATTGTTCCTAAATCAGGAATTGATGGAATCATAATAAATCAAACAAAAAGTTCTGAGATAATAGAAAAATACGGAAAAAAGTATCAATTAATAAATCATAATGATTACTCTTTTGAAATGAAATATCCCAATGGAATATCTTGTTTCTACAAACAAAATGATCCTTTGAAAAAAATATATTTTGTTTTAATCAGACAAGAATTTGGTGGTTTTACAAAAAATGGGATTGATCTTAATTCCTTCTTAACAGTTGCAGACTTAGCTAATTTGTATAAAGAAAAGAAAAGTTATTCTACGTCCGAAGGTTCTAATTATTCTTTCTTAGAATACGGAGGACTAACATTCTTTGTCGATAAGAAAGACTCTGATACTAAATTTGCTGAAGAAACCTATATCAATGCAATTGGAATAGGATAAGCTGATATAAGTTAAAATAACATTGATCCTCTTGTCATTCATTATTAATTGGAACCCCCATCATATTTATATGGATAAATATATTCTAGTGATTTCCCTCGCACCGTTGAAAACAATGCTTTCGGATATTTTATATAAACTCGAAATTCAAAAAAGCGAGAAGATTATCAAGGTTACCTCGTCTACCATTCCCCAAATAAGTATTACTAAGACAATTTTAAATGATAATTTTAAAATTGAAATTCTTGATGTAAATAAAAGACAGGATGTAATAAGTTTCAACAATTTAACAATTATTGGTATTGAATATGATCTAATACTTAATGAAATTATTTTTGTAATTGATCAACATCCTATGATAATTGGACATAGGTTTAAAATCGAAAGAGAAGGTTATGAAATCCGAACTAACATCTGTGCTGGATTAAAAAAAATTTCTGAAATTTCCCTCACAGGACGGGATTTATAATTAATTCACTGGGTGGGATTTATAATCTCACTGGTCGGGATTTATAATCTCAAGTTTTAGATTTCATATCCACTAACAATACAATTCAAGCTTAAAAATTGGATCATAAGTTACACTAACAAAAAATTTAAAACCAATCATGCTTGCAAGAATAAAACTAAAAGAACAACTAGACAAACTCTAACTAGTCGGGATTTGTAATCCATATTTTGAGATATGGATTTCCAATCCGAGAAAAAACACATTTAAAACTTTAAAGATGAATACTGATTAAACATACAAAATAAGAAGACTGAGCTAATTCAACAGCAAGAAAACTGTATGAAAATGGTTATAAAATATCCCGGACTGATTATTCTTTAAAAGAATTAGAAAAAATCATACCCTATCTTGAACAAAACTGGACAGAAAAATATTAGATAAAGTTTAATAATTTATAGAAATTTTTTAATTTCCTTTTACTCTCCTAACATTAGTTTAAACTAATAATATATGCAACTCAAGGATTTGATACAAACCAACAATTGGTTAAGTGTTTCCATGACTTTAACGATGCTCTATCCAGATCAAAATGAAAGTTTACCAGCATACGAAAAAGTATATAACATTCTTTTGCAAATGGAACCCGCCGATAGTGAAACTGAAATTGTGTTACTGCAATGTTATGATGACGAAACCAATGAAGAAAGTTATGTTGATGTTTCGGGAATAAAAAAAGACAATCAAAATCTACAGTTAGCAGAAAGCCTGGCTATTGAATTTGTACCGTGGGTAGAATGGTTGGGAATGACTGTGAGTAGCAGTACTTTAAAACAATTTACTGAATTAGAAATTATCAGCCACTGTTTGTACGAAATGACGTTTATGGGTTATGATGAAAAAGAAATCCAAAAACAGCTTTCCGACATCAAAACAACCGCTGAAGAATATGAAAATATGACTCCGGAAGAAAGAAAAAACAATTCAAAATCTTTAGACGACTTCCTAAAAGAACTTGATGACGAATAAAAACGGCAGCAAGCAAACGTATTTATAGATGGAGAAGATAATTAAAAAAAGACATTTGACACCGTTAAGGTTTAATATATTTTTTATAACGATGGATACTTCTTTTACCAGGCAAAAATCATTAACTGTAAAAAAACAACTACCCTAATTTAACATCTGCATGACTGCAATTAGCAATATCTTAGCCGGATAATGCTAAACTTCGTTTGATGCTTAAAACTTTTGCCTTTTTAATTTTATTACTTGCCGCTTCCGGTTCTTTTGCACAAAAAAAGTTTGTCATCAGTGGTACGATTAAAGATGCAACTACCGGCGAGCAGTTGATCGGTGCTTCTATCCGCATCCTCGAACTGCCGCACAGCGGAACCTCGACCAATAACTACGGTTTTTATTCGATTGCTGCCAGCGAAGGCGACTACACCTTAATTTTCAGTTATATCGGTTATGAAACTTTTACCAAAAAAATTTCCCTTCATAAAAGCCAAAGTTTAAATATTTCCTTGTCTTCCAAAACCAGTTTGCAGGAAGTCGTCATCAGTGCCAATAAACCCAACAACGATCAGGTTACATCGCCGCAAATGGGCTTGGAAAAACTAAACATGGCGCAAATTAACCAGGTGCCAGTGCTTTTGGGCGAGAGGGACATTTTAAAAACGATTACTTTATTGCCGGGCGTAAAATCCTCGGGAGAAGGAAATACGGGTTTTTACGTGCGTGGCGGTGCTTCTGACCAGAATTTGATTTTACTTGATGAAGCAACCGTTTATAACGCTTCGCACTTGTTTGGCTTTTTTTCGACTTTCAATTCTGATGCGATAAAAGATGTAAGCTTATACAAAGGCGGCATGCCGGCAGGATACGGCGGCCGTTTGTCTTCGGTTTTGGATGTGAAGATGAACGAAGGCAATAACCAAAATTTTACGGTGCAGGGCGGATTGGGTTTGATTTCTTCCCGCTTAAAAATAGAAGGGCCGCTGGTAAAAGATAAAGGCTCTTTCATGATCAGTGCGCGCCGCACTTACATCGACTTTTTTTTAAAAGCTTCCAAAGACACAACTTTGAAAGGAAGCACTTTGTATTTTTACGATCTCAACGCCAAAGCCAATTATCATTTTAACGATAAAAACGCCATTTACATTTCCGGATATTTTGGCAAAGATATTTTGGGTTTAAAAAATACCTTCGGCACAAACTGGGGCAATTCTACCGGAACCTTGCGTTTTAACCATTTGTTTACCAACCGCTTGTTTTCTAACACATCGCTTGTTTATAGCAACTACAATTTTGCTGTCGAAAGTTTCAGTACCACCAACAGCTTTAAAGTTACCTCTCAAATTACAGATTTCAATTTAAAAGAAGATTTGCAATATTCTTTAAACAACAACCATACGATAAAATTTGGGGTCAATATTTTGCACCATGCTATTTTTCCGGGCGATGTTACTTCTTCGGCAGCATCGAGTTTTAACAGTAAAAGCGTAGAAAAACGCTACGGTTTTGAAAATGCCGCTTATGTAAGTGACGAATGGAAGGCAAGCGACAAACTCTCCATTTTGTACGGCCTTCGTTTAAGTGGCATGTTTTTGCAAGGCCCAGGCACTTTTAAAACGTATGATGCCGCTGGCAATGCTTTAACTTCGCAAACTTATGGTTCGGGCGATGTGGTTAAAACATACTTTAACTTGGAACCTCGTTTATCGGCCAGCTATTTGCTGAACGAGGAAACTTCGGTCAAAGCTTCTTACAATCGTAACACACAAAACATACATTTATTAAGCAATTCAACCAGCAGTTCGCCAACAGATTTATACATTTTAAGCACCGTTAATATCAAACCGGAAATTGCCGACCAGGTTTCTACCGGCTGGTTCAAAAATTTTAAAGAAAACCAGTACGAGTTCTCGGCGGAGGTTTATTACAAATGGCTGCAAAACCAGATCGATTATATAAACGGCGCACAATTGCGGATTAACCAGGATGTAGAATCGCAGTTGACTTTTGGTTCGGGCAGGGCTTATGGTTTGGAGTTGTTTTTGAAGAAAAAGTACGGCCGTTTTAACGGTTGGGTCGGTTATACTTTATCGCGGACGGAAAGAAAGTTTGCGGCAATCAACAACGGCAATTATTTTCCGGCAAAGCAAGACCGCACACATGATCTTTCCATAGTTGGCATTTACAACCTCAATAAACGCTGGACATTTTCGGCCACTTTTATTTACGGGACCGGCAATGCCATTACCTATCCAACCGGAAAATACAACATTAACGGATTGACCACTTATTCGTATTCCAGCCGCAACGGCTACCGTTTGCCGCCTACAAACCGTTTGGATATTGGCGCGACGCTGGAAGGCAAAGAGCATAAAAAATACCATTCGAGCTGGACTTTTGGTGTTTACAATGTTTATGGTTATGCCAACCCTTACATCATTACTTTCCGCGACAGCAAAACCGTTCCGAACACGACAGAAGCCGTACAGACCAGTATTTTTTCTACCGCGATCCCATCCATAACCTGGAATTTTAAATTTTAAACAGTATGAAAATCAAGAACATAAGTTTCGGTAAAACATTAATGATGCTTCTTTTACTGGCAATAACTTCGTGCCAAAAAGTGGTTGATCTGAAATTGAAAGATGCTTCCGGGCAAATGGTGATCGAAGCAAACGTTACCAATACCAATACATCAATTGTTAAGCTTAGTCAAAATGTAGCCTTCACCAGTTCGAACACTTATCCGCCGGTAAGCGGTGCAACGGTAACCATCAGCGATCAAACCGGTAGAAGTTATAATTTAACCGAAGGAACGGCGGGCATGTATTCGAACAGTCAGCTTCAAGGTATCAGTCTGAATACGTATAACTTAACAGTGCGAACTGGTGGTAAAACCTACACGGTAAATTCAACCATGCCAGCGGCCATTGCTTTAGATACAATAACGGCAAAAAATGATGAGTTTAACAACGGCAACAACCGAAAGGAAATTACAGTTTCTTACTTTGACCCGGCCGGTATCAAAAACCAGTATCTTTTTTTATTATATGTAAACGGCGTGCAGGTAAAAGGTATTTTTGTTTATAATGATGACCTCACAGATGGAAAGCATGTAAGTGCGCAGTTAAGGCAGGATGATGTTGATATTTATCCCGGTGATATTGTAAAAGTGGAAATGCAGTGCATCGATAAAGCCAATTACACTTACTGGTACGCTTTACGGCAGCAGCAGCAAAACGGGCCGGGCGGCGGCGTTACGCCATCCAATCCGCCCAGTAACTTGACCAATAATGCTTTGGGTTATTTTAGCGCGCATACTACGCAAACAAAAACAATTGTGGTAAGATAATAGCAGGAACATGTGCTTCAATTTTATGCCGGTAAAAGAAGCATCGAGCGGTGATCCCGGACTTGTTTCAGAATTTCTCAGGACAAGCTAAAAAACCAATCACGAGAGATGCCGAAACAAGTTCGGCATGACAAAAACCTAAAAGCACCGGTTTTTAGGTGGTAAAAGAAGCATAAAAATATTATCAGGCAAAATTTAAACAAGCTCTTAATACTTTTAAAAAAGTATTGCTCTGTCCACTATAATTAATTAAAGAAATACTATAACTTACGCCATATTTGAAAGCCTAATTTTACCTAAAACGAAATCAGAAATGAAAAGAAAATTAATCCCGATTGTACTTTTAGCAAGTTTAACTATTGTTTATTCTTGCAAAGGAAAAAAAACAACAACAGACGAAAGTACGCGAACTACTACTGCAGATTCGCAATCTAAAACAGCAACAACCGAACAACCAAAACCTGAAGCTGCAAAAACCAATGAAACCAAAACTTACACCATCACCGCTACCCCGGATAGCGTAGTATTAGGAAAAAATAAAGAAGCCGTACTCAAAATTAAAAACTTAAAAGCTATCCAACTAAATAATCCTAACGGGGAAAATACCGGCATAGAATTAAGTTACGATCTTGAAGTTACCAACAACAACAAGATTGGCGGCAGTAATATTTTTATCAATCCGCAGCAATTCAGGCTTGTATTGGATAATGGTACAAAACTAACCCACGACAATTATAACTCGGTTGGTGCAGATGCAGAATCTACAAAAACAGCAACTGACAATAAATTTAAATTACCTCCCGGAACAAAACCCAAAGCTTTAAATTTATTTTTTGATGAAACCAGTGCAAGTATAAAATTGGATATTAAATAGTTGTATTCGTTTAAAAAGCGGAATTACAATTGGTTATTTCCGCCTTTTTAAACTTTAGATATTTTACCGGTCTGGTTTTTTAATCGTCGATTGGCTTGTATAAGTGCTCTCGAAAATTTTATCGGCATTATTGGTTTCAAAACCATCTCTGCGGTGGTCATTTTTTATTTGATCAGGAGATAAATGCTGAAATTCTGGCAAAACGCGGCGTTCTGCAAATTCTACGTAACTGCTTGCAATTTTCAAAGTTTCGTTGTCTGCAAAGCTAGCTTCCTGCATTTCGGCTACGGTGCTGCTTTGTAGCAATAGCTCGTCGGCACTTATTTTTATTTTTCCACCCGAAGTACTTAGCCGGATGCCTAATCCTTCCACAAAATCATCAAAAGCCAAAAGCGTGCTGTAACCATCTTTCAAAGCATGGACACTAATGGTGTAGTGGTTTAAATAATAGCGATTGTAAATGACCCAGGCTGCGTATTCGCTCTCGTTTAGTAGTGTTAAATAATCCTGCTTTGTGGGCAATGTCCATAAAGGTTGATGGAAAAACGCGCCAATTTCCTGTCCATTATCTAAATCTAACTGATTGACGGGATCGCTTGTTATTTCGTTGGTATAATGGTGGATGATTTCCTGTGCTTGCGTAGAAAGCTGATCAACAAGCAGTTCACTGATAAAAATTCGTGGATAAGCTTCCGAAGGCGGTGCATACCAGTAAGCATTTAGCTTCTTTCCCTCAAAAAAATAATAATCCTTTTTTTGATAACCGTGATGCAAAAATATTTTCTCAAAAGAGGAAATTCCCAAATGCGGAACGCGCAGCGTACGGAAAGCGATATGATCGTTCACAATTTCCTGCTGCGAACTGACCGCGCCACGTTCTATTAAAGCTTGCGTAATTTGATTAACCGCCGGAACTTTTGCCTGATAACGATCAAACAAAATGTTTAAAAAAATATCCAAAGGCGTTTGTTGGTTAAATTTCATCAAAATAGTTTTAATTGCTGCTGCATGTTAAACTAAGAACAAGCCAATCAAGTATCAATAAATCATCGATAAAAACAGCATCAGCTTACCGATGCTGCCCGTATTGATTTGGTTGGATGGTATTTCTCAATAAATCCAATTCTTCCTTTGTAAGTTTTTCAACATCTAAAGTTCCAACTACATCTTTCAATTGTTCAACAGTTCTAATTCCAACAACAGCACTTGCAACAACTTTCGGAGCCAAAGCAAATTGCAAAGCGGTTTGTGCATTACTCCTTTTAGGATTGGAAACTTGTTGAATTGCTTGTGCTGCTTTTACTACCTCTTTTTCAGTATAATTTAAGTAAGGTTTTGCCATTTTATCAACCAGTAAACCTTGCGCAACACTTCCTCGTGTAACTACACTGATTTGATTTTTTTTCAACAAATCAAAACAAGTTTCTTCTGCACGGCGATCCAACAAACTATATTGCATCATCACACTTGTAATGTTAGATTTAGCCACATATTCCCGGATTACATTTGGACGAATAGAAGAAATGCCATAATATCTGATTTTCCCATGTTGTTTCAGCAATTCAAAAGCTTCAATTGTTTCGTCAATATTGTCTTCTAACATACCGCCGTGCAACTGGTACAAATCTATGTGGTCAGTTTGCAAACGTTTTAAACTTTCTTCCGCAGCTTGTAAAATATAAGTTTTACTTGCATTCCAGGTTGTGCTGCTATCGGGTTGCCTTTTGTTGTCAACTTTACTTGCAAGTATAACTTTGTTTCGGTTTGATTTTAACAATTGTCCAAGCTTGATTTCGTTTTGCCCGTCTTCGTAAAAATCTGCCGTATCATAATAATTGATACCCAATTCCAATGCTTGGGCAATCAAAGTCTGGATCTCTTTTTCGCTTCCGCGGAGAGACATGCAGCCGAAACCAATCTTGCTGACTTGTAAACCTGATTTTCCTAAAGTTGCATATTCCATTGGCTTTTTTTATTATTCGTTCAGGCTTTTCAATACGTCAATTGTGTATTGTATCTGGTCGGGATGTACATCCAAGTGTGTTACAAAACGGATCCGGCGCACATCATTGGCCGTAGCTTTGATCCCTTTTTCTGCTAACTTGGGCAAATAGTGCGATGCTTCTTTTACCGTATCAAAAATAATAATATTGGTTTCTACTTTTAAAATACCAGTTACCCAATTGCAATTTTTCAAGGTTTCTTCCAAAAGCTTTGCATGATTATGATCTTCCTGCAAACGCGCTACATGATTGTCTAAAGCATAAATTCCGGCTGCTGCCAAAAAACCTGCCTGGCGCATTCCGCCGCCCAAAACTTTGCGCAAACGGCGCGCATATTTGATCGTGCTTTTATCTGCCAAAAAAACAGAACCAACCGGCGCGCCCAAACCTTTTGACAAACACACGGAAATACCATCGAAATATTTGCCGTAATCCAAAGCTTTGTCTCCCGTAAAAGTTAACGCATTAAAAATCCGTGCGCCGTCCAGATGCAGCTTGATGCTTCTTTTAGCACATAAATTTGCGATAGGTTCAATCTGATCCAAGCGATAACAATTGCCGCCGCCTTTATTCACCGTGTTTTCCAGCACCACCAAACTGGTATTTGGGAAATGGATATTCTCGGCATTAATTTCCGGTCCGATCATTTCGGCCGTAATAATCCCGCGTTCTCCATTCAATAAACGCGTAGAAACGGCAGAATTAAAGGCAATTCCGCCGCCTTCGTAACGGTAAACATGCGCGGTTTGATCGGCAATCAGTTCATCCAGCGGCTGTGTAAAACTTTTTATCGCAATCTGGTTTGTCATCGTTCCGGAAGGACAAAACATGGCGGCTTCCATCCCAAAAAGTGCAGCTATTTTGGTTTCCAGTTCGTTTACGGTTTCATCTTCGCCATAAACATCGTCGCCTACTTTGGCGTTCCACATCGCTTCCAACATGCCGGGTGTTGGCTTGGTTACGGTATCACTTCTTAAATCAACAATCATTATTTTTATTATTTCTGCTGCAAAATAAAGGCAATTCGCCTAAGCTTTCATCTGTTAAATATTTTTTTTCGGTTTGATATAAACGTTTTACAAAAAACAAAGTCTCAGCAGAAAACACCTGCTAAAAACAGCATAATAAAAATCATTAAAAACGTTTATCTTATTATATGAAAACACTTTGTGCACGCCTGCTTTTATTTGGTTTATTCTCGTTATCGGCTTTTTCTGCTTCGGCCCAATTGGGTTTAAACCAGTGGGACGATGGTTATTTTTATGATGCTTCCGGCAAAAAGTTCATCGGGCAGATTGTAGTAAACCCATCCGGCCGCGGCCCGCAAAATAATGAAGGTTTTATTTTGTACCGAAAAGATAAAGGCGAAGAAAAAGAAACTTTAACCGCATCAATGATCCGTTCTTTTGTAGCCGGAAAAGACAGTTTTACCGTGGCCCATGCGCCAAGAGCCGAAAACTGGACTGGCAGAAGCATTGATTTTGTAAAGGTTTTAGTAGATGAACCGATGAAATTATATGCCACAACCGGCGGTGGCGGCGGCTTGTCGCCAGGAATAAGCCCGAGTTTTGGTATTGGCGGCGGCAGCTTTGGCAGCGGAATGGGCGGCGGTTTAGGTATTAATTTGGGCGGAGGCCGTGGCGGAAAAGGTAAAAACGCTTATTATTATGGTGATGATGCCAACAATTTAAAAGAGTTGAAGCGAGACGAATTTATTCCGGTTATGTCGGAAATTATGGCCAGCCAACCGGAAATTGTAGAAAAAATCAAGAACAAAAAATATCGTTACGGCCAAATGAACCAACTGATCCTGGATTTTTATGCCCTAAAAGAAGCATCACCAAAATCCTGACCGGTATATCAAATACAAATAAATTAATCCTGTTAATTAGAAGTTGACAGGATTTTTTTTTGGTGGAAATAGTATTTAATATTGTATTTTCAACCCCTAATATTAACTACTTGGTTTATGATTATTATAGCGGACGGCGGCTCAACCAAAACAAATTGGTGCCTAATTAACGAATTCGGAAAAAAAGTTTATTACAACACCGAAGGTTACAATCCTTTTTTCTCTGATACGGCCTACATCATCAATTCGCTTAATGAACATTTGCCATCAGACCTTAAAAAAGAAGAAATTACAGAACTGTATTATTATGGTGCCGGCTGTGATGTGGCCGATAAAATATTGATTGTAGAAAATGCCATGAAAGCGGTTTTTACATCTGCCAAAGTTTTTGTTGGGCATGATTTGATGGCGGCTGCGCGTGCTTTGCTCGGTCTAAATTCTGGCTTTGCCGCTATTTTAGGCACCGGAACAAACACCTGTCTATATAATGGAAAGGATATTACTTTCAAAATCAACTCCTTAGCATATATTCTGGGTGATGAAGGCAGCGGTTGTTATATTGGCAAAAAACTGCTTTCGGATTATATCCGTGGTTATATGCCGCAGGAAGTACGCGATATTTTCTGGGAAACTTTTCATTTAACGCCGGATGACATCATCGATACAATTTACACCAAACCATTGCCTAACCGCTTTTGTGCAAGCTTTAGCAAATTTGTGTATGATAACACGGCAAATATTGCTTATTCCCGCAATTTGGTTAAAACTTCCTTTGAAGATTTCTTCCGGAATTTAGTAAGCCATTATCCGGATTATAAAAATTACTCTTTCAATTGTATTGGTTCTGTAGGATACAATTTCCGCAACGTGCTGGAAGAAACCGCAACGGAATTTGGTATGAATTTCGGCCGGATCATCCGCTCGCCAATAGATGATTTGGTAAAATATCATTTGGAACTGGCCCCGTTATCCAAATAAGCCATACTTCTTTTAGCATATAAAAACGTCCTGCTTCAATTAATATTGAAGCAGGACGTTTAAGCCTCACCCCAACCCTCTCCAAAAGAGAGGGAGCAGCTGCACAAGTTTTCAAAGTCCCTATTTTTTGGAGAGGGATTTAGGGTGAGGCTAAAAAAGTATCGATAAAAGAAGCATCAGCCAATACTACACTGGGTTTTCAAAGCACCTCTCCTTTCAAGAAAGATTTAGGGTGAGGCTAAAAAAGTATCGATAAAAGAAGCATCTCCGATTTACTCAAGGTGTTGAGAACTTAAATTAGTACAGCTATTCTTTGTTTTTTGCTGAAGGTTGAGGTGAGGCAATGCCCAATTCATTCTGGAATATCTTGTTGTACTTTCGGCGGTCAAAACGGTACAATTTTGCCGCGCGGTACGAAACACCTTTTTGCTTTTCATCCAGTTCTTTCAAAAAACCGTAGCTCAGCATTTTTTTTCGGAAATTACGTTTATCCAGTTTTTTATTTAAAATGGCCTCGTACAAAGTTTGAAGTTGCGTGAGTGTGAATTTTTCGGGCAGCAACTCAAAAGCGATGGGTTGATAGCTTAACCGCCGCCTTATTTTCCGGAAGCCGGTTTCAAAAACTTTACGGTGATCAAAAGGCAATTTCCCCAATTCATTTACCGGATACCAAGAAGCACTGCGGGCAAAGTTGGTAACAGGTTTCAGTTCCTGCTGTGTATCAATCCGGATCAGCGCGTAGTAAGCAACCGTAATTACGCGGCCTTGCGGATGCCGGTCCACATCACCAAAAGTATGAAACTGCTCCATGTGCAGATCGCGCAGGCCGGTCAGTTCGTATAAGATCCGCTCGGCAGCATCATCTATACTTTCGTCTGCTTTAACAATATATCCTGGCAAAGCGCGCCAACCTTTATAGGGTTCTTCATTTCGCTCGATGAGTAAAATTTTTAGTTCATTGGCGTGGAATCCGAAAATTACACAATCCGTAGAAAATACCGAATCAAATTTTGGTAGTATTGTTTCCAAATTGAAGGAGGTTTGATCAGGCATTACCGCCTTCTCAAAATTAATAAATAATATATTACTTAGTGTAAAGATTACACCTTATCTTCGCAAAAATAAGGAGTCGGTTAAAAAAATGTCCAAAGTAAACAAGATTGCTGTATTAACTTCGGGTGGAGATGCACCGGGAATGAACCCTTGTATCCGCGCAGTTGTTAGAACGGGCATATATCATGGCTTGCATGTTGTTGGGGTGAAACAAGGCTATCAGGGCCTGATCAACAACAACATGTATGATATGAATGAGCGTTCAGTAAGCAATATTTTGCATTTGGGCGGCACGATTTTGAAGACGGCGCGTTGTTTGGAATTTAAAACAGAAAGCGGCCTTGAAAAAGCTTACCAAAACTTAAAAAACAGAGGTGTTAACGGTTTAATTGTGATTGGCGGAGACGGTACTTTTACAGGTGCAGAACGTTTTTCAAGGATTTATGATATTCCGGTAATCGGCATTCCGGGCACGATTGACAATGATTTGTACGGCTCTGATTTTACCTTGGGTTTTGATACGGCAACCAACACGGTTGTTGATGCTTTGGATAAAATCCGTGATACGGCCGATGCGCATGACCGTTTGTTTTTTATCGAAGTAATGGGCCGGGATTCGGGCTGTATTGCTTTGCGTGCAGGCATTGCCGGTGGTGCAGAAGCGATTTTATTACCCGAAAAAGAAACCGCTATTGATGAACTGATTGAAAACCTACGGTTAGGAAGTAACAAAAAATCTTCCAGCATTGTCATCGTAGCTGAGGGTGATAAAAACGGCGGTGCTTATGGCATTGCCAAACATGTGAAAGAACATATCCCGTCTTACGATGTTAAAGTGACCATTTTAGGGCATTTACAAAGAGGCGGAAGCCCGAGCAGTTTTGACCGTGTGCTGGGAAGCCGGCTTGGTTATGCCGCTGTAAATGCACTTATCAACGGCGAAACACGCAAAATGGTTGGGTTAAAAGGCAATACAATCCAGCTGGCAGAACTGGACGAGGCAATTTCTCATCATGAGTTTAAACTGGAGCCGGATTTGCTGGAAATGGTAGATATTTTAGCCATCTGATCTGATGATTGCAATTGTGTATAGTGGTTCTAACTTTGCAAACTGGAAGCTGGCACAAAAGCAAACTGTTGTACAATCTTTCAAAACCAACGGTATCAACCCTTATGCCAGCGATGAAAAAAGTGTACTTTCTTTACTTAACAAAAATATCCATCTTATCCATCATGCTGAAGAAATTAAAAAAATCTATTTTTTCGGGTCGGGCATTGCTTCACATAAACACAAACAAATTATTTTAAATGCCTTTTCACAGTTTTTTAAATTTGGGAAAGTAACCATTGAAGGCGATATTTACGCGGCAGCTCTGGCAACTTGTCAGGATCAGCCAGGTATTGTTTGCATTTTGGGAAGTGGTTCTAACGCGGCTTATTTTGACGGCAAAAAAATCAAACCAAATAATTATGGTTTAGGTTATATTTTAGCAGATGAAGGTTCTGCAAATTGGATCGGAACGAAAATTGTTAAGTCCTATCTGAATAAAACAATGCCGGATAATTTAGCCAAAAAATTTGCTGAAAAGTTTGACTTAGATAGAAAACAAATTTTGGATAAAGTGTATAAACAACCATTGCCAGCCGTATTTTTGAGTTCCTTCCGTAATTTTGCAAAAGAGCATATAAAAGAAGCATTTATAAGTGATTTGGTGAAATCCGGTTTTGAGCGTTTTATTTCGACTTATTTAATCCCTTTAACCGAAGAAAATCCGAATGTGCCGGTTTACTTTGTCGGGACGGTTGCTTCGGTTTATCAGGATTTATTGTACCAAACCACTCAGGAACATGGGATTACCATTAAAAATATTATCAAAGAACCTATCAATAACTTGTTAACATATTACATCAATAAAAATTAAAATTATGAAAATAGGAATTAACGGCTTTGGCCGTATTGGCCGTCTGGCTTTCCGCGCTGCAATCAACAGGCCAAATGTTGAAATTGTAGGTATTAATGATCTGGTTGACCCGGAATACATGGCTTACATGTTGAAATACGATTCGACACACGGCGAATTTAAAGGTACAATTGCTGTTGAAGGCGGCCATTTGGTTGTTAACGGAAAATCTATCCGTGTAACTGCTGAAAAAGATCCTGCAAACCTGAAATGGAACGAAGTTGGTGCCGAAGTAATTATCGAATCAACTGGTTTGTTTTTAACTAAAGAAACTGCACAAAAACACATAGATGCAGGTGCTAAAAAGGTAGTAATGTCTGCACCGGCAAAAGATGATACGCCTACTTTTGTAATGGGTGTAAATAATAAAAACTTAACAGCAGATCAAACCATTATTTCCAATGCAAGCTGTACCACCAATTGCCTTGCCCCTTTGGCTAAGGTTTTGAACGATAAATTTGGTATCGAAGAAGGTTTGATGAGCACTGTCCATGCAACAACTGCAACCCAAAGAACTGTTGATGGCCCATCGCACAAAGACTGGAGAGGTGGCCGTGGTGCTTCTCAAAACATCATTCCATCTTCAACCGGGGCTGCAAAAGCAGTTACCTTGGTAATTCCGGAGTTGAAAGGAAAACTAACCGGTATGGCTTTCCGCGTTCCGGTCCCTGATGTTTCTGTTGTAGATTTGACTGTAAAGCTCTCAAATGCTGCATCTTATGAGGATATTAAAGCTGCTATGAAAGAAGCTTCAGAAGGTGAACTGAAAGGCATCATGGGCTATACGGAAGATGATGTAGTTTCTCAAGACTTTTTGGGCGATCCGCGCACTTGTATTTTTGATGCAGGTGCAGGTATCGCTTTGAATGATAAATTTGTAAAAGTGGTAGCCTGGTACGATAATGAGTGGGGTTACTCTAATAAATTGGTTGATTTGGCTGAAGAAGCAGGTAAGCTATAATCAACACCAAAATTTAGGTGCTAAAAGAAGCATTGACCTTAAGTGGATAGTCCAATTTTTTAAAACACAACCGGAAGTGTAAAAGCTTCCGGTTTTTTTTGTGCCAGTCTTTTTTAAAACAACTTTTTTTATACCAATTTTAGGTTGATAAAAGAAGTATCTGTTGAAACAAAAAAACCGGCTTAAAACCGATTTCTTTGTTTCAATTGAATGCTGTTTTTATCATACTTTTTTCAGAACACTTGCACCCAGCGGCGGCAATGTTAGTGCAACAGACTGGTTTTTATAGTTCCAGAAAATATCTTCGGTTTTTATTTCTTGCGGATTGATTGTTCCGCTTCCCCAGAAATGCAGATCATCAGAATTGAATATCTCTTTCCAAACACCGGTTTGCGGTACGCCTACGCGGAAATTCTGGCGCACTACAGGCGTCAAGTTTAAAATAATAACCAGCTCATCTTCCGGCAAAACCCCTTTTCGGGCATAAACTAAAACTGAATCTTCTGCATTGTTCTCGTCAATCCACTCAAAACCTTCTCCGCTGAAAGCCTTTTCATACAAAGCCGGTTCTGACCTGTAAAGTTTATTTAGTGCTTTAACCAGGTCCTGCATCCCTTTGTGCGGCCTGAATTCCAGCAAATGCCAGTCCAGCGATTGCCCAAATTCCCATTGTTCTGATTGTGCAAATTCATCGCCCATAAACAATAATTTGGTGCCGGGATGCGTAAACATGAAGCTATACAATGCACGCAGGTTTGCAAACTTCTGCCATTCATCGCCGGGCATTTTATTGAGCATAGATTTTTTGCCGTAAACCACTTCATCATGCGATAACGGCAACATAAAGTTTTCTGTAAAAGCATACAGCAAGCTGAAGGTAAGTTCTTTTTGGTGATACTTTCTGTTGATCGGATCTTCTTTAAAATAGTTAATCGTATCATGCATCCAGCCCATCATCCACTTCATACCAAAGCCCAAACCGCCCAGATAAGTAGGTTTGCTTACGCCGCCAAAAGAAGTTGACTCTTCTGCAATCGTTTGAACATCAGGAAAATGACTGTAAACGGCTTCATTAAATTCTTTTAAAAACTGGATGGCTTCCAGATTTTCGTTTCCGCCATAAATGTTCGGCTCCCACTCGCCTGCCTCCCGCGAATAATCCAGATAAAGCATCGAAGCCACAGCATCCACACGCAAACCATCAATGTGATAACGCTCCAACCAAAACAGCGCATTACTGATCAAAAAGGATTTGACTTCATTGCGGCCGTAATTAAAAATATAGGATTTCCAATCGGGGTGAAAACCTTTCTGCGGATCTTCATGCTCAAATAAGCTTGTGCCGTCAAAACGGAAAAGCCCATGTGCATCGCCGGGGAAATGTGACGGCACCCAATCCAAAATTACCCCAATATCTTCAGCATGAAATTGTTCGATCAGGTACATTAAATCCTGCGGGGAACCGTAGCGCGTGCTGGCAGCAAAATAGCCCGTGATCTGGTAGCCCCAGCTTGGGTAATACGGATGTTCGGCCAGCGGCATAAATTCTACGTGCGTAAAACCCATATCTTTTACATAAGGCACCAGCACATCGGCCATTTGCCGGTAGGTCATGAACTGGTCCGGGCTTTCCGGGCTGCGCGCCCAGGAACCAAAATGTACCTCATAAACGGAGTATGGTTGTGTAAGCGCATTGTTTTGCATCCGTTTTTGCATCCATTGCCGGTCTTGCCAATCATGATAAGTATGCGTTACGATAGAAGCTGTGCGCGGCGGTTCTTCCCATCGCAAGGCAAACGGGTCGCCTTTTTCCAGTTCTTCTCCGTAAAAAGAGCGGATGGCATATTTGTAAGTTTCACCATGACCAATGTTCGGCACAAAACCTTCCCATATCCCGGAACCATCCCAACGGACGAATAACTGATGACTGTTTTTGTTCCAGCCGTTAAAGTTGCCCATCACGTGCACCACTTGTGCATTGGGTGCCCAAACGGCAAAATAAGTTCCGGTAACGCCTTTGTGTTCTAATGTGTGCGAACCAAAAAGCTCGTATAATTTATAATGCTTGCCGGATTTGAACAGGCGGATATCAAAGTCCGAAAAACGGCTGTAAACTTCAACCGGTTGCAAAGCAATTGTTTTAACCGGATTGCTATCGATGGATTCTGGCTGAGGGATAACTGATGCGTTATCATGTTGAACCGGTTCAGGTTCTCCATCGGAAACAGATGCTGTTTTTACACCTACTTTTTTGGAAACAGGCACTTTTTTTTCTTTAAGAGATGCATCTTTATCAGCAGCTTCATCCGTTGCGGAAATAGTTTTTTTGGCCATTATATTTAGGTTTAAAGTAATTGGTACAAGTGTAAAACAAAATTATATGTTGCTGACACTTAGATGATATTTCAACATAAAAATCACAAGAAAGTTGCATCCGATATTTACAATAATATCTACTTTCGCAGTTAATTATACAATAAAATTAACCATGTAATATTAATATGTAAAAGAAGTATCTTTTTCAATGAAAGTTTATCATTAACGTTCAATCTTATCCAGGTAAATTTACGTATAATTTTTTCTTTGCTGATTTCAGCAAAAACCATTATCCGAACAATATTAAATTTTCGAACCAGGTCTAATATGTTTAAATTCAGATTTGCAATTGGTGTAATTGTTTTAACCGCAATCACTAATGCACTTTATGCCCAAAATCAAACCGATACTTTAACACTAAAATTCCAGGAAGCAGAAAGAAGGTTTTTGATTAATAACTTTACCCTCATCGCCCAAAAATATAATGTTGATGCCACCAGGGCATTGATCCGGCAAGCCAAACTTTGGGATAACCCAACGCTCAGTACAGATCAAAACCTTTATAGCAAAGGATCAGGTTTATTTAACCATTCTGATGGAAACGGACAAGTTTTTGCACAGATAAACCAATTGTTCAGGACAGCAGGCAAACGAGGCAAACAAATCAGGCTGGCCAATGACGATGTGAACGTACAACAGGCAAAATTTAACGATTTGTTGCGCAACCTGCATTACAATATGCAAGTGGATTTTGCACAATTGGACAATCTATTGCAGCAGAACAAAATTTATCAGTATGAGATTAATTCTTCCAACAATCTGGTTAAAGCCATAACTACAGCTTACGGCGTTGGTAATTCTTCACTTCGTGACGTGGTGCGGTTGCGGGCACTGGCATTTGGATTGGAAAATGATGAGGTTGAAAATAACAGGCAGATCAACGAGCTGGAAAAGGACTTAAAAACCCTGCTGGTGGTTAAAGAAACTACTTTTATCAAGCCGGATATGACTACACCTGCAACCAATGTCAGCCTGAATATTACAGCGTTGATTGATACAGCAAAAGCGAACCGCGGTGATTATCAGGCCAGTAAATTTTTGTTGGAACAGGCCGGACACAACCTGAGCTACCAAAAATCTTTGGCCATTCCGGATTTAACGATTGGGGTTGATTATGACCGTGCCAGTAATTATGTACCAAATTATTACGGTTTGGCCATCAGCCTGCCGCTTCCATTCATCAACAGAAACCAGGGAAATATCAGATCTGCAAAATTCAGTATTCAAAATCAGGAATATGTATTGAAAAACAGTGATTTGCAGGTAAGAAATGATGTGATGACCGCCGTAGAACAATACAACCTGAGCCTGCAGCTATTTTCAAAAAACAACTTGGATTTTTACGGCACTTACGATAAACTTTTTGCCAACGTGGTAAAAGCTTATAAAGAACGGCAGATGGGTTTAGTTGAATTCATTGATTTTTTTGCATCCTACAAAGACACTAAACTGAAAGTTATCCAGCAGCAATATAACCTGGAAAAAGCCATTGCTGATGTGAATTTTAATGTTGGCTCAACCGTAATCAACCCTTAATAAAAGTAATCCCTCTCCCAAAATAAAGATGAAAAAAGAATTGTTAATCAGCCTTTCCGTGTTGTTGTTTTTAACGGCGTGCAAGGAAAAGAAGGAAGAAACCGTACAGAAGAAAAGCGTCTGCATTACAGATTCATTAGCTAAAATCATCCGCATCGATACAGCTAAAACTACTAATATGCAGGACGAATTGACCTTATCCGGCGAGGTTTCTTTTGATGATAACCGCGTAGTTAAAGTTTTTCCTTTTTCCAGCGGACAGGTTTCTGATGTTCGCGTTTCTTTGGGTGATAAAGTGAGCAGAGGGCAAGTGCTCGCCATTATGCGCAGTGCAGATGTGGCCGGAAACTATACGGATCTATCTGCCACGAAATCAGACCTTTCTATTGCCAAACGCCAATTAGCACAAACAGAATACCTGTATAAAAACGGCATTTCCAGCGAGCGGGATTACACGGAAGCCAAAGAAAATTACAATAAAGCAATAGCGGCCAATTCAAAAATCCAGGAACAACTGAACATCAATGGCCGCGGAAATACCAGTGCTAATGGCCAATACGTGATCAAAGCACCGGAAGGCGGTTACATTGTAGAAAAAGCAGTGACTTCCGGCAGTTTTATCCGCTCTGATAATGCGGCAAGTATGTTTACCATTTCGGATATGAAAGATGTATGGATCTGGGCCAACGTTTTTGAAAGCGACATATCAAAAGTAAAAAATGGTTATGCGGCCAAAGTAAGTACGCTGGCTTATCCGGGCAAATTTTTCACCGGAAAAGTAAATGAAGTTAGCTCTGTTTTAGACCCGGACAATAAGGTGATGAAAGTAAAAATTACGCTGCCGAACCCGAATATGTTATTGAAACCCGAAATGTTTACTTCCGTAATTATTACCAATAATGAAGCTACCAAATCTGTTACGGTGCCTGCTTCTGCTATTATTTTTAACGATAGTAAAAATTATGTAGTTGTTTATCAAAGCAAATGCAATATGCAGGTCCGCGAAGTTACGGTGATAAAAACAGTAAACGACGTGAGTTATATTTCGGCCGGGTTGAAGGCTGGCGAAATGCTGGTTTCTAAAAATCAACTGTTGCTGTACGATGCACTGACGGAAGAATAAAAGCTGATCGACATACAATCAGCTCAATAAATCTTTGTTTCAGGCTGATAAACGGATGCTTCTTTTATCAACCTAAAATCCGGGAACTGAATGCGGGTTTGATGTTGCAGCAATCTGAAAAAAAAAATTTTTGGCATAAAAGAAGCATCGCAATTTTAAAAATCTAATCAAAAAAGGCAATTATAATAATGGATAAGTTCATTAAAGGTATCATCTATTTTTCGTTAAAAAACCGGGTTTTTGTGTTTTTGATGACGGGCGTACTGGCGATCTTAGGTGTAATTAGTTATTTAAATACTTCGATAGAAACCTTCCCGGATGTAACGAATACGCAGATCATCATCATTGCCCAATGGCAGGGCCACAGTGCTGAAGAAGTGGAGCGGATGATTACGATCCCAATGGAAACGGTGCTGAATTCGGTTCAGAAAAAATCAAATCTGCGGACTACCTCTTCTTTTGGCTTGTCTTACGTGCGTATTATTTTTGATGATAATGTGGACGATGCTTTTGCCAGGCAACAGGTTTTGAGCCGTTTGCTGAATGCTGATCTTCCGGAGGGCGTAAAACCGGAAGTGGAACCACCTTATGGCCCAACAGGTGAAATTTATCGCTACACGCTCCGCAGCAAAACAAAAAGCATCCACGAGCTGACTGCTTTGCAGGATTGGGTTTTGGACAGACAGTTTAAAGCCATTGCCGGTGTGGCCGATGTAAATAGTTTTGGCGGAGAAGAAAAAGATTACGAAGTGAGCGTAAACCCTGCCCTGCTGCAAAAATACGGACTGACTTCTTTGGATGTTTACAATGCCATCAACCGAAGCAATATTAATGTTGGCGGCGATGTGATCGAAAAAAATAACCAGGCTTACGTGGTACGCGGGATCGGCGTGATCAACAACATTAGCGAAATACAAAATATCATCATCAAAAATGTGCACAATGTGCCTATCCTGGCCCGCAATATTGCAGATGTGCATGAAAGCGGTTTGCCACGTTTGGGGCAAGTGGGCCGCGACAAGATGAATGATGAGATTGAAGGTATTGTGGTGATGCGTAAAGGTGAAAACCCGGCGGAAGTTTTGGTACGGATCAAAGCCAAAGTAAAAGACCTGAACGAACACATCCTGCCGAAAGATACCAAAATTGACGTTTTTTATGATCGTACCACGCTGATGGATTTTGCCACGCATACGGTTATCCACAACCTGATTGAAGGTATTGTATTGGTAACGGTCATCGTGTTTTTGTTCATGGCCGATTGGCGCACCACGCTTACGGTAACTATAATCATCCCTTTAGCCTTGCTTTTTGCTTTTGTTTGTTTGAAGCTTAAAGGCATGAGTGCCAATTTATTATCTATGGGGGCCATCGATTTTGGGATCATAGTTGATGGTGCCGTGGTGATGGTAGAGGGGATTTATGTTGCGCTGGACCATCGGGCAAAAGAAGTAGGCATGGAGAAATTTAATAAGCTGGCCAAGCTCGGCTTGTTTAAAAGTGTAGGTACAGAAATGGGGAAAGCGATCTTTTTTTCCAAGCTGATTATACTTACCTGTTTGATGCCGATTTTTGCTTTCCAGAAAGTAGAAGGCAAAATGTTTTCTCCTTTAGCTTATACGTTGAGCTTTGCTTTGTTGGGTGCTTTAATCTTTACACTGACGCTGGTTCCGGCATTATCCAGCATTTTACTCCGCAAAAATGTTCGGGAAAAACATAATCCGATTGTGATCTTTTTTGAGAACGGCATTCACAAAATGTTCAATTTCACCTATAAAAATCAGAAACTAAGCCTGCTTGTATCTTTGGTGATTATGGCGGTAACTTTTACTTCAGCCAAGCTATTAGGAACAGAGTTTTTGCCACAGTTAAATGAAGGTGCGCTTTGGGTTACAGCACAACTGCCGATGAGCACATCATTGGAAAGTTCTGTTAGCACGACCAACAAGATGCGTAGTATTTTGGGTTCTTTTCCTGAAGTGCGGCAAACGCTGTCACAAGTTGGCCGTACCAATGACGGCACAGATCCAAAAGGCTTTTTCAACGTTCAGATCCAGGTAGATCTTTATCCGAAAGATGATTGGAAACGGAATATAACCCAGGAAGAACTGATTGCCCAAATGGATAAAAAACTAAACCAATTTCCGGGTATTATATTTAACTATTCGCAACCGATTATTGATAACGTAGCTGAAGCTGTAGCGGGTGTTCCTGCTTCCATGGCCGTAAAAATTTTCGGCTCCGATTTTAAAGTGCTCGATACCAAAGCAGATGAAGTAATGCGGGTACTGAAAAAAATTGAAGGCGTAGAAGATTTAGGTATTCTGCGAAATTTGGGTCAGCCGGAATTTCGCATCGAACTGGATCAAAGCAAAATGGCTTTGTATGGTGTTAGTACAGCAGATGCCAACTCGGTCATCGAAATGGCAATCGGTGGAAAAGCAGCCACAACTTTGTATCAGGGCGAAAGGAAATTTGACATCCGGATCCGCTATCAAAAAGACTTTAGAAATACTGAAGAAAAGATCGAAAACCTGATGGTGCCCACTTTAAACGGTTCTAAAATCGCCATTAAGGAAATTGCCGAGATCACCAAATTGACCGGTCCGGCTTTTATTTACCGGGATAATAACCAGCGTTACATTGCCGTCAAATTTTCTGTCAGGGGAAGAGACCTGGGAAGTACCATTGCAGAAGCACAACAAAAAGTTAACCGTGCTGTGCAGTTAGATCAAGGCTATTCTTTTACCTGGAATGGTGAATTTGAAAACCAGATCAGGGCTTCTAATACACTGGCGAATGTTGTCCCGATCTGTTTACTGGTTATCTTTTTGATCCTTTTTATGACTTTTGGGAACATGAAAGATGCCGTTTTAGTTATCCTGAACGTGCCGTTTGCCTTGATCGGTGGTATTTTGGCTTTGCATATTACCAAAACTAATTTTAGTATTTCGGCAGGTATTGGTTTTATTGCCTTGTTCGGTGTTTGTATCCAGAATGGTGTAATCCTGATCTCTGTTTTCAGGAAAAATCTACTCGAGGGTATCCATATAGATGAAGCGATTTTGACAGGTGTTATTTCCAGGGTTCGCCCGGTTGTGATGACCGCTTTGATGGCTGCAATTGGTTTGATGCCTGCTGCGATTTCAACCGGTATTGGTTCTGAAACCCAGAAACCTTTAGCTATTGTAGTGATTGGCGGCTTGATCACTTCTACTATTTTAACCTTGCTTATTTTACCAATCATTTATAAGATGGTTTACAATTTGATCCACAAGCGAGAGAATAGGAAGTTGCTGCGGAAGATTGGAGCGGTTAGTGGGTAAAAATGTTTAAATTGTAATTGAAAAAAGACTGCTTTCGCAACAAAAAGCGGTCTTTTTTTTATCATCTTATGTGCTTCAGGTTAGAACCTTTTTAATTTTATTCAATTTATTTTCTATACTTCTTTTTCCAAGTAATAAATATTAAGATCACATATTTCTTTTATCGGCATAAATATAGACACAGATTTTATGAGCATATAAGAAGCATTATGAATTTTTTAAATGAAATTTAAACAGGCTCTTAATATGTCTTTTCAATCATTCAAATACTATAAATTGGACTGCTTACAAAACTAATTATGCTTTAAAGAAGAGTCAATCTATCTTTCACTAATGTTTATTCGATAAATAATCCTACAATGGTTCAAGTGTTATTCTAACTAACAAAAAATTTAGTGCTAAAAACAGTATGGCATTTAAAGGAAAAGCAGAAACAAAAAAGATTAAAAGTTTAACTATAAAGTCGAGTTATGTCGAAAATATATAGTGCTTATTTTATACTATTAAAGTTTGTGTAGCTATTCTGTATTGAATAAATATAGAGGCATGTTAAAATTTTGTGCGATAAAAGAAGCATTGAGGAGATAATTTAAAGGATTATAAGGTCTGAGATTTATATCATAAAAAAGCGAGGACAGCCTTTACTATCCTCGCTTTTTTAAAATAAATAAATTACTATCTTTAATATTAATAACCTGAGTTTTGTTTAACATTTGCATTAGCATCAACTTCTGCCTGTGGAATTGGTAAAATCCTTCTGCTGTCTCCAGCGGCAAGCGTAGGAAGTGTTGGTGATGTATTAGCTTGTGTAGGACGGTTGACCGGAAGGTTCAGCCGTTGTAAATCAAAATATCTCAAACCTTCAAAAGCTAATTCTTTTCTTCTTTCATTCAAAATATCATTTACTAATTGTGCACCTGTTGAATTATAACCTCCAAAAGACGGATCACGGATTTGCGCCAAATTATTTACATAAAGCTGTGCATTTGCATTATCTCCTAATGAAGCATAAGATTCTGCCAGGGTTAAAAGAACTTCAGCATATCGGATAATTTTAATATCATCCTTTTCCGTAGCCAAGGTAAAATTAGAATACTTGTTTACAATTAAGGCAGGTGCCCCACCGCGTTTTCCTGTCAATATTAAACCCTTTCGTACATCAGTAGCAGCATAAGAATCATAGAAAGCGGTATAACACAAGATATCTCCATAACCTGCTTGAGCATAAATATCATCCAATCCATTGAAACCATTATTGGTAGAAGTGTTCAGGGCTAACTCAAATATGGTTTCTACTTTAGTTGTAACCGGTGTAGGACTGGCCCAATATGAAGCAAAACTTGTTGAAGGAGTCAGGCTATAACCACCGCCTGATACCACAAGAAGTGCTGCATCCCTTGCTTTTGCATATTCACCCTCATACAAATAAGCACGTGCTTCAATTGCTTTTGCAGCATACTTAGAAAGGTAATTAGAATTTACAGCATGAACAGTATTTGTAGCAGGCATCATTGCGTAAGCACTATCCAGATCACTGATAATTTTAGTGTAAACAGCCGCAACAGTTGCTCTAGCCGGTTTAATAAATACGCTTGCTATATTAGTACCTGTTACGTTAGTTGGTGTTGTAACCAAAGGTAAACCATCAGCTGTTGGATCAACGGTAAATGGTTTAGCATAAAAGTTGACCAGTTCCAAATAGTTTAAAGCTCTTGCAATGTATGCTTCTCCTTTTATCTGGTTGATATTATCGGTTGCAGTAGGAAATTGTGTATTGGCAGCATAAATTATCCGGTTGGCCTGTAAAATAGAATAATATCCCTGAGACCAGATATTATTTGCTTCACCATTTGTTGCAATATAAGTATAATTCTGCTCCTGAAGATACCGGCCAGAGTTTGTAGAACTTACGTAAGCATTATCAGCAAGTACATCACCCAACACAGGTACATCACGCCCATAT
>JAABUT010000383.1_pt1 | contig 75344 bp, 67 predicted proteins | sample 5559281 | NCBI WGS metagenome assembly JAABUT01 (sample SAMN10711880, study PRJNA513359) | rock metagenome | isolation source: Antarctica rocks | place: Antarctica: Victoria Land, Ricker Hills nord | collected 2016-01-04 | reverse complement strand
AACAAAACAACTGATTTATTTTTGAGCGCATCTCTGCAGTCGTGTTGCCATTTTCTGTGCATCCTTGTTGCCAAAAACTCTGCACTTCTAATTACGAAAAACTCTGCATTGTCGCTTACTGACTACATAAATGCGTTTTATTTTTCTGCAACTCAGGTCTAAGTCTAAGTTTGAAAAAATTCTTTCTGTTATTAGCTGGTTCATATGCAACATCTTAATATCAGCCATTGAAAAGCTCCCCCTTTGCTGCATCGGTATCGACAAATAATAAGCAGCTTTTGCAACAGATACCACTGTTAGGGCGATATTAAAATGGGTGTGCAATTTTTGCTCATCTCTTGCCATACAATCTTGCAGCCCGGTAAACTGTTTGGCATCGCGTATTAAAAACTCTACCTGAAAACGAAGGCCGTAATATTTACACATCTTCATTACTTCCATCTCCGTATCGGTACTGATAATGATTTCAGGTTTCTCCCTGTCACCATAATAAATAAATACTGCAAGCACTGTCTTCTTCAACAGTACGCAATACACTTTGCCTCCATACACTTTCATGTCTTCATCTGCATAGCAACACGGTAAGCGCCGCTTGTCTATTTTTACCGTATTGATTTTGCCGTCATATAATTTCTTTCTGCCCCTGCCTGACTTTTGTTTACCCTGAAATATATACATCAGGTTGGCGTCACTGCGGGCTTTGGTAATGATGTGCAATCCTTGTTTTTACAAAGGAGCGATAAACTCCTTTTTCATAAAATATCCATCCACGGCTAGGTAGCGGTTAATAGCCTTAATGTCTGAAAAGTGTTTTTTAATAAGACTTACATAATGGGTAACCAATGTTTTATCTTCTGCCTTTAATGATTTTGGTGATGGTGTTTGTTCGGCTAATGCGTGCATTGCTGTGCCTGCAGCTACATCTACAAAGGCAAGACAGCCTATCTCCAGACCCTTTAGTGCCTTTTGACGTACTCCGCTCCAAAACATCCCCAGGCCATAAGTCTGTTTGCCACTCTTTTTAATATAGGAGGGATCGAACACCGCTATTATTTCTTTACCACAATGTTGCTTAACAAGAGCATAATTATATTCAAACCAGTCAAAGACCTTTTTAAAACAGTTGCGATAGCTCTTCTCGGTCATTTTACCCCATCGCTCCATATTACTAAATACGTAGCGACAATTCATTCCTAACCACAAGTCCACTATGTGGATAATAAATTTTGAAACAGGTTTCTTTACTTCTGTAACTTTACCCAGAGTTGCTTCTACAACTCTTAAGGCATTAGATTTTGGTTTTAGCATACAAATATCTAATGCCTTTGTTATTTCTATCCTATACCTTTTTATCCACCTATGTGAATTTCTAAAAAATTACCGGAGTATTGAAAAGGAAAAACAAGGCTATAGCGAAGTACTTATAATGAGAGTTCAGCAAAGAGACATTATTGAGTTAAACTATTAACTGCCAAATGGTAAGTTTAACCCAGATTGCAGCTAACCTGCGTATTGCCAATATTGGGGCGGAAGGAATGCTAATGAAGCATTTGAATATCTTGTAAACAGTATATCTCTAATGAACTTCGGTACTGCCAATCCCCCAACATCGGCAATACGAAAACGTAAGCGGTAATTTTATAACCAACATTCAGCACATGGAAACCGATATCAAGAAATACATTGTTCACACTGCACAAAATGAATGGAAAATCGGTTTGACAAACGAAAAATGAGATTTATGCAAAACGGTTTGACATATCAAACTTCTTTTATGAAGGACAGTTATTTTATTTGTAAGGACAATTTACAAATCGGAAAACTGTATAAAGCTGAATGGCTTGGTGCGACAATTGACGCGACAATAAATGAACATAGTTTTAGATTCGTTTCGAAAGGGTTTTTTAGACCCGCTATTTCAATAACAGACAAAAAGACTAAACACATTATTGGTACTGTTGCTATTAATAATTTTTTTAAATTCTCGCCTTCAGCCACTTTAAGTTTAATAAATAATAAATGCTACGCGTGGACGACAAAAGGTATATTCAGTTTTGGATGGAAGTGGGTAGATTTAGCTAACGAGCAAATAATAGCAACTTCAACTGAACCATTGGATATTCTCGGGCAAAGTGGAACAATTGAATTGCCACAACAAAATGAGCAAACTGAATTACTAATTGCTTTAGGAATTCATTTACGGAATGTTGTTCAAAGAAAAACGGTTATGACACGAATAATAGCTTTCGTAAGTTTAACTTTGTCTCTTCTAAATCACGTCAAGTAAAAATACGGCAGCCAACATTAAGTTTTAACTTTTCGTGCTCGAAATGACGGTTAAAATTTCTAATACTCGGGACATTTAAAGATTATAAATTGAATGAACATTAAAACTACTCTCAGTATGAATAAGGCCAGATATTTATTTCCAGCGCTATTACTTTTTGCATCATGTTCAAGTACCCCGACGGAAAGTGATGCGCTTCATAAATTGAACAGGGTTGTAAATCCCACGAAAAACAGTTTCTTTAGATATGTTAATTTAAAAATTATAAAGAAATCAGAATCACAAAAGAATGGCCTGCCTTCTTGTTTTATAGAATATTCTGCAGTAAGGAAAGCAAATAAAGACATTATAGAGAGAAAAAATGTTATAGGCGGCTTAGAATATATAGATACTTCCATATCAAATGGTATAGGAAGTCAGTTCTCTAAGAAAATAGAGGAGGGGGAAATTATTGATACGCTTTATGCATCTATGACACTATTTAAAAGTGAAAATGGCTGGAAATGATTACTCTGGCTTAAATTCTCTTGACAGCGACTCAATATTTTTAAATATAGGAATAGATTGTTGCTCTAAATTTAAAAGAATAAACTCATTAACGTTTAAGATTTCTTGAAATAACGAGAACGTATTTAAAGCATTATGAAGGTTTAAGTGGTCTTTTGAAAAAAGGGAAGTTGTATAAAGAAGAAAACTTTATAGCTAAACCCTGGGTTAAAAATCATTATTTTTTAAAAGAAATCTTCTTTTTGCAATCGTATTTTAGAATAACGCCTTGCCATATAGTCAGGTATCCCAATCGTTATTATTGTTCCTGCAATCTGTACGGCTCGCCCACAGTAGCTCTTTTGGGATGGAGCTTGGATTGATAAACATCGAAAGTATAAAGTATCAACTGATAAGCTAAAGGATAAATTGATTAGAGTAAGAGGGTATTTTGATACAATAAGTAAGGGGCATTTAGGTTCATATATGCAGCTACATTTAAGAGCACATATTTAATGCAGCCTCTGGAATAGGCTTGCTTTCAATATAAATATTGTCAATAGCAAAGTTGCAATACCTGAACGTAAGAATTATCTTTTGACACCTAACTTATAAAACGTTAGTTGTAACTTTATTGCGCATTCTCAAAAAAAAGACGAAACAAATTTTATGTTATAGGTGACTAATCTTCTATCCATACAAAATCTTTCTGTTAACTTCTGCAATAATGAAAAAACTGATTCTGCCATCACAAATGTTTCTATTGATGTACAGAGAGGAGAGATTGTGGCCATAGTCGGAGAATCAGGTTCGGGCAAATCAGTTACAGCTTTATCCATTTTGCAATTACTTCCTTCGCCCCCTGTACAATACCAAAAAGGAGAAATATGGTTTACAGATAAAGAAGAAAAAAGAACAAATCTCTTAAATGCTTCGCCCCCGTACCTGAGACACATACGGGGAAATGAAGTTTCAATGATTTTCCAGGAACCTATGACTTCACTAAATCCTGTTTTCACCTGCGGCAACCAGGTAATGGAGGCTATTGTTCTTCACCAAAAAATATCAAAGGAAGAAGCGAAGAAAAAAACTATTGATTTATTTAATACTGTTCAGCTTTCGTCATCTTCATTGATATACGAACGTTTTCCTCACCAGTTGAGCGGGGGTCAAAAACAGCGCGTAATGATTGCAATGGCTATAAGTTGCAATCCCTCTTTACTCATCTGCGATGAACCTACTACGGCTCTTGATGTAACTGTGCAGAAAAACATTTTGCAACTGGTAAAAAATCTTCAACAGCAAAAAAACATGGGAGTGATATTTATTTCTCATGACCTTGGCGTAGTTGGTGAAATTGCAGATAAAGTAATTGTAATGTACAAAGGTCGTATCGTTGAAAAAGGAGCGCCAAAAGATATTTATAAAAATCCTCAGCATCCTTATACCAAAGCCTTACTTGCCTGCAGGCCGGGATTACATGCAAAAGGTGAACGGTTGCCTGTAGTAAGTGATTTTATAAATGGTAAACTGATAAACATTTATGAGAAAGATTTACCGGAAGTTACCTTGTCAGGCCTGGCGCCGGTATTGCCGTTTTCAGCAGCAGCTGTAACTACCCCACCTTTGCTTTCAGTAAAAAACTTAAAAGTATGGTTCCCTGCGAAAAGAAAACTTTTTGGAAAAACAGGAACATTTATAAAAGCAGTAGATGATGTAAGTTTTGATTTGTATGAAGGAGAAACGCTCGGCCTTGTGGGAGAGTCGGGGTGCGGCAAAAGTACGTTGGGAAGAAGTATCTTACAATTGATCGAGCCTGTCGCAGGCCATATATTTTTCAAAGGTGAAGATCTTGCAAAAGTATCAAAAAAGAAAGTGCGTGATTTAAGAAAAGACATGCAAATTATTTTTCAGGACCCGTACTCATCCCTTAACCCGGCAATGACTATCGGACAGGCAATAGGCGAACCCTTAGAGGTACATGGACTTGTTGAAAATAAACGCGAAAAAAAGGAAAAAGTAATAGAATTGCTTGAAAAGGTAAATCTCCCACCTGAATTTTATCATCGCTATCCTCATGAATTTAGCGGAGGCCAGAGACAGCGGATTGTTATAGCAAGGGCATTGGCGCTGCACCCGTCATTTATAATATGTGATGAAAGCGTATCAGCGCTCGACGTGAGTGTGCAGGCACAGGTGCTTAACCTGCTTAATGATCTTAAAAAAGAATTCAGATTTACTTATATCTTTATCTCACACGATCTTTCAGTAGTGCGCTATCTTAGTGACAGAATAATGGTAATGAACAAAGGAAAGATAGAAGAAACAGGAAACGCTGAAGATATTTATTTGCATCCTGCATCGGCTTACACAAAAAAACTCCTGGCGAGTATACCAAAGAGTTTTATGGAAGCATAACTAATTAACTACCTGCAATACTAATAACTCATATAAAATGATCAATAACAGGTATAGTGAAGCTCGCTTTACGCTTACAAACTATTGTATCTTTCTTACGTTCACTGCGTTTTGCCCTTTTCTTCCTTCAGAAACTTCGTAAGACACTTTGTCCTCATCTTTGATTTCATCAACCAATCCTGTTACATGCACAAAAACTTCCTCATTGCTATCATCCGCTTTTATAAATCCAAATCCTTTTGTTACATTAAAGAATTTAACTTTTCCTGTTTTCATAATATACCGTTTTAATTATTTTTTTATGAACCGTTGTTGAATTCTTATAACGGCATTAATTATTATACAAATCTACATTAAATTCACAAGCTTTTCAAATATAAATTTTTATTAATACAATTACTGCTAATTGTAATAGTTTTTAAATACCAATTTGCTTTAACATTGATGGTGTACGAAGTTGTTCATTGATACAACAATCATTGTTTGTATGAGTTTGGGGGGAGACAGAATTTATCTAAAAAATACTTCTCAGCTTAAATTCAACTCCTGCATCCCTGTTGTTTTCCCTTTGTCAGTGCCTGCTGCTGCAATGGCTTCATACAACTTTTGAGAATCATGAGTAAGCAGGTCAATGTTGATAGTAATCTTTGGCAATAAGTCAGTCAAAGTATTTATGCGGCCTTCTGCATTCAAAAATTTATTAAGCACCACTACTTTCTTATCTTCCAAAATGCAATATCCACTTTGAAAAGTACCTCTTTCATAGCGAACGATATATTGAGCTTCTTCTAAAATCTTTTCTATTTTATTGAGTGCAGCCTGATTGTATTTCATACGCTTTTACTGGTAAATTTTACTTTACAAATTTAATCTACAGGATAGAACGCAGATTATTATGATCATTATTATTAGCGCAGATAAAATCATAAATAATCATAACAACCCTAAAAAACTGCGTACTATCAAATGATGCTGAAAGAACGCAGCTTAAAATAACCTATGTTATACCTTACTTACCATTTTTATCACCGGCACTATCATTTCCTCCATGCTTACGCCGCCATGCTGAAACGTGTTTCGGTAATAATTGACAAAGTGATTGTAGTTGTTGGGATAACACAAAAAACCGTCCTCTTTGGCAAAGATAAAAGATGAATTCACATTGGGAACCGGAAGTCCTGCCTGCCGCGGATCTTTGAAAGATAATACATCTTTATGATCGTAATTGAGATTGCGTCCGTGCTTATAACGCAGGTTGGTGGTTGTTTGCTTATCGCCTATTACTTTATTTGGCGTTTTTACCTTTACCGTACCGTGATCTGTGGCGACTATGAGGTTAATTTTTTTATCAGCAATTTTTTTAAGTGCCTGGTTAAGTGTTGAATGTTCAAACCAACTTTTTGTTATACTGCGGTAGCTTATCTCATCGCCCGCAAGTTCTTTCAATACTTCCATCTCCGTACGCGCATGGCTGAGCATGTCTACAAAATTGTAAATAATTATATTCAAATCATTGCCCATCATGTTATGAATATTATTTGCCAGTTGCAGCCCATCATTATTATTAACCACCTTAGTGTACGAATATTTCATGTTGTCCTTACGCATTCTTTTCAGCAATCCTCTGAAAAAAGTTTCTTCGAAAAGATTTTTGCCTCCCTGCTCGTCATCATTTTTCCACTCTGCCGGAAACTGCTTTTCAATATCTATAGGCAGCAGCCCGCTGAAAATCGAGTTTCTCGAATACTGAGTAGCTGTGGGTAAGATGCTGTAAAAAGTTTCTTCTTCCAATATTCTGAAATTTTCTGCAAACAGCGGCTGAATAGCTTTCCACTGGTCAAACCGAAGATTATCAATCAGCAGAAAAAAAGTAGGAATTCCTTTTTCAACATGAGGCAACACTTTATACTGCAATAAGGTATGGCTCATGATAGGAGCATCATTCCGGGGGTCTATCCACGAAGTATAGTTGCGGCTGATAAATTTAAAAAACTCTGTGTTTGCTTCCTGCTTTTGGCTGTGCAATATTTCCTGCATCTCGGGGCTGTCGCTTTTTTCCATTTCCAGTTCCCAATAAACGAGCTTTTTATAAATATCCATCCATTCGTTGTAGTCAGGGTTACTGTTGAGTGCCATGAATAAATCTCTGAAATGCCGCTGGTAGGCAGTAGTAGTCTTTTCCGCGACGAGACGGCGGTTGTCAATAATTTTTTTCAGACTTAACCAAACCTGGTTTGGATTTACCGGCTTAATAAGATAGTCGCTAATCTCGTGACCGATGGCGTCATCCATCAGGTTTTCGGTTTCATTTTTAGTAATTAACACAATCGGTATCTGTGTATTAACTTCTTTAATTTGCGCCAACGCCTGAAGACCGGTGAGGCCGGGCATACTTTCATCCATCAGTACTACATCTACTGCATTGTCCTTTACATATTCAACAGCATCAAAGCCATTGGTGAGTGTGTCCACTTCATATCCTTTATTCTCTAAAAATAGTTTCTGACTTTGTAAACTTTCTATTTCATCATCTACCCATAAAATTTTTCCTAATGACATAATGCTGACAGTATTTTGATGTACAATTATCAAAATTACCTTTTTTAATACAGCCAATAGTAGATTTGCCAGCGGTTATTCTAATTTAACAACAAGTTTTTCAATGCCTGTTACTGCAAGAAAGATTATTAACGATCCCGTTTATGGCTTTATAACCATAGATCATCCGCTTATTTTTAAAATTACCACCCATACTTACTACCAGCGGTTACGACGAATTTATCAAATGGCCCTTGCTCATCTCGTGTATCCCGGCGCTGTTCATAGCCGGTTTCATCACTCTTTGGGCGCCTACCATTTACTTGGCAATGCCATAAATGAACTTCGCAGTAAAGGAGCGGCAATAACTGAGGAAGAAGAAGTGGCAACAAAAGCTGCTATTTTATTGCATGATATCGGACATGGCCCTTTCAGTCATGCGCTGGAAAATGTTTTGTTAGAGGGAATGCATCATGAGACTTTGAGTTTGCATATTATGCGACTGATGAATGAAGAATTTGGCGGTGAATTGCAGATGGCTATAGATATTTTTACTGATAAATATCACAAAAAATTCCTGCACCAGTTAGTGAGCGGCCAGTTGGATGCTGACAGAATGGATTACCTGACAAGAGACAGTTTTTTTACAGGTGTAAGCGAAGGCGTAATCGGATACGACCGTATAATAAAAATGCTTACAGTCTATAATGGAGAACTGATGGTGGAAGAAAAGGGAATTTACAGCATTGAAAAATTTTTAGTTGCACGCCGGTTGATGTATTGGCAGGTTTACCTGCATAAAACAGTGCTTGCAGCAGAAAAAATGCTGGTAAAAATAACGGAACGTGTGAGAGATATTTTTGATAAGAATGATTCTTTATTAAGAACAGGAACAGCGGCGGATTATTTTTTTAGCGAATTCGACGGAAAAATGAATGAAAAAGCTTTGCAATATTTTTTGCGGCTTGATGATTTTGATTACATGCATGCTATAAAAACATGGAGCTTCCATCCTGACGTGGTATTATGCACACTTTGCAACGGTATCTTAGACAGAAAATTGCTGAAGATTAAACTTGAGGCGCAGCCATTTATCAAAGAAGAAGTGCATCAAAAATTGCAGAATATTTGTCAAAAGCTGCATATAGATGAACAACAGGCCGAATACCTGTGTTTTACCGGTGAAGCTGTAAATACAACTTATAAAATAAATGATGAGCAGATAAACATTTTATTTAAAAACGGGCAGGTTAAAAATATTTCACAAGTTGATAACGCACTTATACATAAAACACTTTCAAGCCCTGTCAAAAAATTTTACTTTTGTTATTATGAATAGTATTAACTGATAATTGTCTGTTTTTGCAGCAAAAAGTTCATTTACAGCTAACGCTAAGCTCATTCTCTAAACTCTTAAAAACATGACATTCACTGCAAATCAAATAGCGGTTTTAATCAAAGGAACAATTGAAGGGAATGCCGATACCGCTGTTGACAGCTTTGGCAGGATAGAAGAAGCACAAAACGGACAACTTGCATTTTTAGCTAACCCTAAGTACGAAGATTTTTTATATACCACACAGGCAACGGTAGTTATTGTATCAGATAAACTGGAGTTGAAGCAATCCGTCGATTGCACCCTGATACGTGTGCCTGACCCTTACTCTGCTTTTGCCGTTTTATTACATTATTATGAGCAATTGAAAACGCAGCAGCTAAACGGAGTGCAGGAACCGAGCTTTATTTCTCCCACTGCTAAGAAAGGCGAAAATGTATTTGTAGGAGCATTTGCCTACATTGGAGAAGCCAGTGAAATAGGTAACAACGTGAAAATATTTCCAGGGGTTTATATAGGAAATAATGTGAAAATAGGTGAAAATTCTATTCTGCATCCCGGCGTTAAAATTTATCATGATTGTGTGATAGGTAAAAATGTTACCATTCATGCGGGAGCTGTTATTGGCGGTGATGGTTTTGGCTTTGCTCCGCAGCCAAACGGCTCGTTTAAAAAAGTACCGCAGATTGGAAATGTCATTATTGAAGACGATGTGGAAATAGGTTCTAATGCTACCATCGATAGGGCTACTATAGGGTCGACAATAATAAAGGCAGGGGCAAAACTGGATAATTTAATTCAGATAGCGCACAATGTAGAAGTGGGTCATAATACCGTTATCGCTGCCCAGGCGGGTGTCAGCGGCAGCACTAAAATTGGCAACAATGTTATGATTGGCGGACAGGCAGGTGTGGTTGGGCATATCCAAATAGCAGATGGCAGCAAAATAAACGCTCAAAGCGGCGTAAGCAAATCTATAAAAACACCAAAATCTACTGTAACGGGCTCTCCTGCCTTCGATTATACCAGCGCTTTGCGCAGCCAGGCGGTTGCCAGGAACTTACCTGAAATGGAAAAACGGCTTACAGAACTGGAGAATAAAATCAAACTTTTATTAGAAGAACGAATGGCCATTAATCATTTGTAATAGCTGTGGCTATGCCATCTCATCACTTTTGCAGCTAAATTTTTTTATAATATATTGTACATTCAACCTTTTTTTACTGTATCAATACTTCCTTTTGTGCTAAGCAGCACCTCCCTTGCTTCATGCTCTCATGCCCGTTTTATACATTTGCCAAAAAAGTTTTTGCAAAAAGAATTGAATAAATACGAAACAGGACAGGTTTTATTGATAGACAAGCCGCTGCATTGGACATCATTTGATGTGATTAGAAAAATACGCTCCTTAATTAAAGTTAAAAAAGTCGGCCATGCAGGCACTCTTGATCCGCTGGCAACCGGGTTATTAATTGTTTGCACAGGAAAATTTACGAAAAAGATTAATGAATACATGGGGATGGAAAAGGAATATACCGGCAGTTTTACACTCGGCGCCGTCACTCCAACGTACGATCTTGAAAGCGAGCCCGAAAATCTAAAAGATACATCCGGCATAACAGAAGGACAAATACATAGCGCCGCAAAACTTTTTACAGGAGAAATTCAACAGGTACCGCCTATACACTCGGCTGTAAAAAAAGATGGGAAACCCGCGTATCTTATGGCAAGAAAAGGCCTTGACATACAGCTGGAACCAAGAACAATAACCATAAGCAGTTTTGTAATAGAAAAGATTGAATTACCAATTGTTTACTTCAGGGTAATTTGTACAACAGGAACTTATATAAGAAGTCTTGCTAATGATTACGGGAAAAAATTGGGCTGTGGCGCCTATCTGAGCAGCTTACGACGGTGCCGAATAGGAGCATTCTTAGCAGAAAATGCTTTGCAAATGAAAGATCTGCCTGACGTTGTAAAAAAGGAAATGTCAGAAAGGCAAGCCAATTCCTAACTGAAAAGAGTAATTATTTCTTTTTAAGATTATCCTGCCTGCTGCGTCTCTTTTTTCAAATTCATGATTGCGCCATTCAAAATCACGAATGCTCATCCATCCGTTATTGCTGATGCGTGCAGGGTCTTTTACTTTATAAGCAAAGTCGAACCTGACAAGAAAATAATTGAAGTCGAAACGAAGACCGGTTCCCGCACCAATAGCAATGTCGGTAAACAACTGGTTTAAGGCAAGTTTACTGTTGGGATTGTCCACATTATTTTTCAGGTTCCAGATATTGCCCATGTCCACAAAAAGTGCACTGTTCACTTTTACACCGCCGATAGTTGTCAGCGGATACCTGTACTCGAAGTCTGCTTCAAGTTGTATATCTCCAAACCTGTCGCGAAAAACGGTTGACGTATCGCTTAACAGGGAAGAGCCCAATCCAAGCTGGCGCACCCCCCAGGCTCTCATGCTATAAGGTCCGCCTGCCACAAACTGTTTGAAGAAAGGCATAGACCTGCCTATAACAGGATCGTTGCTGTAGTTGTAGCCTACACCTCCAAATAAGCGGAATGCGAAAGAGGTCTTTCTCCATTGTGTTACCTGTCTGAATTCGCTTTCCACTTTTACATATTCATAAATTTTGTCTGCCAGACCTCTGAACCTTCCTAATATCGCTCCTGCTTCTTCACCTGACACCCTCAGGTTATTAGTAACCTTGGGATTCCTGAAGCCGGGAAAAGTAATACTATACGTAAGGGTTTGGCTGATGACATAACCGGTGTTGAATGCAGTTCGTAAAAAAGGATTTGTTTTAAATGCTGTACGCAATCCATCTAATGTATCCAGGCTGTACAATTCAATATTCAGAGGCCTGTAAAGCCATACATGGTTATTTTTTTTCCACTCATAACCCCATGACGCAACTGCTGAGCGGAGGCGGAAAAAGTTTCTTCTGTCGGTATACGACGCATTCAAATTGATTTCGGTTTTATAGTTATCTAGTTTTTTTACGCCTTTTATTGGCCAGGGAGTTATAAAACGGGGAATGCTATAAGTTTGCGATACACTCGCCTGCAATGTTTGCAACACGGTGTCTGAAAACCCAAGCTCTACGCCCGCCCGGATGTTTGTGCTTGACTGAACAGCATCTTTCCACACATTACGATTGCGCAGCGTAAGTACGTTGGTAATGCCTAAAAGATTTCCTGAGATGATACTTCCGCTGTTGCGGCTGACTTCAATATCATAACCAAACGAATATTTGGGTGCGGGGGTCAGAAAAAAATGAAAATCAAGAATGTTTACCGAATCTTTCCTGTTCACCGTTCTTACATCTACCTGGCTCCAGGGGCCTAACTGTGAGAAGGCATTTACTGTTTTAAAATAATTCTGATCGTCGTATATCATCCCTTCTTTCAGGTAGGTATGTTCGCGCAGAGGCCGCATGCGGATGTAGGAGTTATTTTGTTTTAGCGTAAACTCTCTTTGTGTTATCACCGACGAAAATTTTTCTTTCATCAGAGAATCAGGCGCCTGGTTTATCATCGTTTGAGGGTAATAATATATTTTTCCGACATAAAATTTCGAAAATGCATTACTGTCGGCTGAGGCTCGTTGTTTTATAACAACATTTATTTGCGGGTTGTCTTTTCGCCTTGATTCTGCTTCGGCAATTCGTCTTGCCTGTTCAAAAGGATCGAGAGTGATCTCTAAAAGGGATATATCAGTTGTGTCTACTTCAGCATAAATATTTTCCCGGGTAAATTTATAAAAGCCATTTCTGCGAAATAAAGCGGTCAGCCTGTCTAACTCGCTTGAAATTAAGAGCTTTGTAAACGGTTTATTTGCTGTTAAAAAGCTTTCTTTCCTGTTATTCAGTGCCAATCGCCTTAGCTCAGGAGTGATCAGCGAATCAAATGTGACTGAATCAATTCTTAAATTTTTGTTTACGTCAATATCCATTCGTACCGTCGTTCTGTACTGATCTTTTACCGTATCTATCTTTGGAGGGGCAGGATTAATTACCGGGCTATAATATCCCTGGGAATTCAGATAAGAACTCATAAAAGCAACGCTGCGGGCAATAGCTGAGCTGTCAAATACATTTGGATTTTTTATAACAGTGCGAACGCCAAACTGAAGAATAGAATTTACTTTTAAGCTGTCATCCCAGTAATTATACAATTCGGTTTGCAATCTTTTTTTCTCATCTTTGGATACGTCTCCCTTTATAATAATTTTATTTGCAAAAACGAAAGGTTTGTTTTCAGGATAATTTTTTACAACAGTGCAGGAAGTGAGCATCACTATTGCAATAAAAGATGATAAAAAAGTGTTTTTTGCAGTCCTGAACAAATGAAACATAGTATATGCTGACTAAAAATGAAATCAAATATATTCAATCTTTATTCTACAAAAAACAAAGGGATGAAGAGAAGCTGTTTGCAGCAGAGGGACCAAAGCTTGCACGCGAACTGTTAGACAGTCAACTGAAGCTGAGGCACATTTATGCAACTGCTAAGTGGTTTGAGAATAACGGGGATGTAAAAGTTCCTGCAACAGAAATATCGGAAATGGAATTGAGCAGAATAAGCAACCTGCAAACGCCACATGAAGTAGTGATAATTGCCCATCAGCCATCGCCTGAAAATGAGCCGGTTCTGGAAGGAAAGCTTACCATAGTTCTTGATGGCATACAAGACCCGGGAAACATGGGGACTATTGTAAGGATAGCAGATTGGTTTGGTATACAACAAATTATCTGCAGCAGTGATTGTGCAGAAATATATAATCCTAAAGTGGTACAATCCACAATGGGCAGCATACTAAGGGTAAGCTGTGTTTACAAAGACCTGAACGAATGGAAACAGGAAAAAGACATGCCTGTTTTTGGTGCATTGCTTAAAGGCAAAAACATTTATACTTTAGGAAAAAAAAAGGAAGGGCTGATAGTAATAGGCAATGAATCAAAGGGCATTCGTGAACCTTTTAAGTCAAAAATTACTGAGCCGGTTACCATACCAAAAGCAGGAGGCGCTGAGTCGCTTAATGCTGCTGTAGCAACGGGAATTATTGTGGGATGCCTGGTAAACGGGCATTGAGTTATTAAACATTTCGTGTTCATCAACACATTGGGTTGTACTCCCATAACCTCAATTCCTGAAATCCTGCGTTATCATTATTCCATAAATTCCTCCGTCTAAAATACCTATTCCAACTCTTCCAAACAATGGATTGAGAATATTTTTACGGTGACCGGGAGAATTCATCAGTCCACGATGGCAAATAGCAAGCGTTTGGCCAAGCGCCAGGTTTTCTCCCGCAGCCATAAATCTTATTTTAGCTTTTTTCATCCTGTCGAACGGTGACAAACCTTCGCGAGTTTCGTGGGAGAAATAACCTCTTGCAAACATATCTTTTGAATGTTCTCTTGCTACAGGAAGCATTTCAGGATCAAACTTCAACGGTTTTAACCCTGCTTTTTGTCTTTCTTCATTTACTAAGATCAGCATTTTAGCTTCAAGGTCTTCGCGCACTTCCGGATTTTTAACCTTAAATGGCAGCGCCACTGCCTCTTCAGATCCCGGGTTTATTTTGATCCTGCCAAAAGGCTTATTTACAATTTCGTAAAAGAAAGGAGATAGTTTTTCGTTTATAAAATCCACCTTGTCATACATTTTACCCGCCAGCTTGCTGTCTTTTGATAAAGCAGCTATACGATCGGAAAAAGGAACTGATAATAAAATTGCAGCAATAATAACTGCCCATATAAATCCATTAATTGCACCAGGCACTATACCAAGTACATGATTTGTAATATTTGCATGAATTGACTCAGGTATTGATAATAACAGGCGGTTGGCAATAAATGAAAAGATGATGCGTGCAATCAAAAGAGCGATTATAAAAGAAAGCGGAACTTTCCAGATGCCTAATGAAGGTATGGCCTTACCTAAAAATGAAGCAAAAAACGGGTACATGTAAAAAGCAGAAATTAGCCCTGTAGCCATCGTCAGCAGTTGAAGCATGCCGGTAATAAAGCCTTTTTGAAAGCCACTATAAATGTTGAGCAAAAAAATGAGAATAAGAAAAATATCAATAAGATTCATAGCTATTGCTGTAACAAATACTAATTGTTTTTTGAACAATACCGGTAATCATGCAATGAACGATAAAAGCGATAAATGCATTTTAGTTTTACGGGATCTTTATAACAGAGCCACTTCCGGCTATTTTTTTATCAACTGCCGCATTACCACCATATCTTACATCACCGCTTCCTGCTATAGATGCTTTCAGGTTAGCATCGGCAAATAAAGTTGCGTCACCGGAACCCATAATTTTTACATTGGCATTTTCTGCTTTTAATTCGGGGCTATCATAATTTCCGCTGCCGGTTACCTGGATGTCAACATTCCTTGTCTCTCCTTTGATATACATGTTGCCGCTGCCGGTAATGCCGGCATCTACAGCAGGAGCGTTGATATCGGCAGTTATATTACCGCTGCCTGTAATGTTGAAAGACATATTGCTGCCGGAAGAAAACTTACTATTGCAGGTCAGGTTGCCGCTGCCGGTTACTTTCAGATCAGTGACTTCCGATGTAGTTACGTACACTTTTACAGGAGTTGACGAATGTATGTTTATATGATCTCTCGTTTTAATTTCAAGCCAGCCATCATCAACCCGTGTTTCAATATATTGAAGGATATTTTCATCACCTTCTATTTTAATTGCCGGCGCACCCGCATCTACAAATACATCCATTCCGCCGACTACATTAATTTTTGTACCATTGGCTACATGCCGGATTTCACTTCTACGATTGCCATTACCCTCTACGGTTTCTCCATTAAAATCGCAGGAGGTAAAAAAGATAGCTGTGATGTATATAGTCCAAATTATATGTATTCTCATATTAGTTGCTTTGAGTGGTTGAGATTTTCAAAAGTAAAAGTATGATTATAATTATTTCTTTATTATTGTGTGCATTTTATTTCTAACTTTTTTCCGTATAATTAAGCAGAAGCTTTTCATGGCTTCGGTTGTGTCAGTTGTTCAAATATAATTTTAACGCATATTTTTCTGTCTCATGTCAGTTTGGAATTTATTTCGTAGGGAGAAATTACAAATACATCAGCAGTAAACAAAGCAGGAGACCAGTTAAAATAATTTACCTTCGCGGCATTTCAAACTTTTTAAGGTGCTTCTTCTTTTTTTATGACCGAAAAAATTCTAATTCTCGATTTTGGCAGCCAATATACTCAGTTGATTGCAAGGGCAGTTCGTGAGGCAAATGTATATTGTGAAATAATTCCTTATTCCAAATCTTATACGTTTGATGCTTCTGTAAGGGGTGTCATTTTAAGTGGCTCTCCTTTTTCTGTTAATGATGAAAAAGCGCCTGTTGTAGATGTAAAAATGTTTAATGAGCAATTACCTGTTTTGGGTGTGTGTTATGGTGCGCAACTTACAGCAAAGCAATTTGGCGGCAGGGTAGAGAAGAGTAATAAAAGAGAGTACGGAAGGGCTCAATTGCAAATTTTGGAGCAGCATGATGTATTGATGGAAGGCGTTTCGACCCATACGCAGGTATGGATGAGTCACGGGGATTCTATTTTATCACTTCCTGAAGAGTTTGAAATTTTAGCCACAACCCAATCAATCCCTGTAGCCGCTTTCAAAAAAAAGGAAACCGGTGGTTTCCCTTTACATGCCTTACAATTTCATCCGGAGGTGTATCATTCGACCGAAGGAAAAAAAATTATTTATAATTTTCTGGTAAATGTTTGTCATTGTTCTCAGGATTGGACTCCAAATGCTTTTGTTGCAGAAGCAATTGAAAATATACAGAAACAGGCAGGTGACGGACACGTCATTATGGCGCTTAGCGGAGGTGTAGATAGCACTGTTGCTGCTACCATCATCACCAGGGCAATAGGCGATCGCCTTCACGGCATTTTTGTCGATAACGGCGTACTGCGAAAAAATGAATTTGAGCAGGTATTGAAAACGTATAAAGAAATTGGCCTGAATGTAAAAGGCGTAGATAGAAAAAACCTTTTTTATGGTGCTTTAAAAGATAAATTCGATCCGGAAGAAAAGCGTAAGGCCATCGGTAAATTATTTATAGATGTTTTCCAGGAAGAAGCGCTCGCCTTTTCCAATATCAATTTCTTAGGACAGGGCACTATATATCCTGATGTAATAGAAAGTGTAAGTGTACATGGGCCTTCGGCTACCATAAAATCTCATCACAACGTAGGTGGCCTGCCCGAAAAAATGCATTTGAAATTAATAGAGCCGCTTAAATACCTCTTCAAAGACGAAGTAAGAAAGGTAGGTCTTGAACTGGAAATTCCTCACGAGCAGTTGTTTCGGCATCCGTTTCCAGGTCCTGGTTTGGCTATAAGAATTTTAGGTGAGGTAACGGAAGAAAAGGTGAAACTATTGCAGGAAGCAGACGATATTTATGTGCGCGGCTTAAAAGAGCATAAGTTATATTCAGGCATCTGGCAGGCAGGGTCTATACTGCTGCCTGTAAAAAGCGTAGGCGTAATGGGTGATGAAAGAACTTATGAACATACCCTTGCCCTGCGGGCAGTTACATCCGTAGACGGAATGACGGCAGACTGGGCACATCTTCCTTACGAATTTCTTGCTCATATCTCCAACGAAATAATTAACGATGTAAGGGGAATTAACAGGGTTGTTTACGACATCAGCAGCAAACCCCCATCAACAATCGAGTGGGAATAGGCATCAAATTTGTATTTTAGGAGGAACAAATTAAAGAAATTAATGAAAAAAGTTTACTGCTTTCTTTTGCTGATATGTATTGCAGCCGCATTTTCTAAAAAAGCAAATGCTCAGTCCGATACTGCCAAACCGGTAAAAGTTTTAGTTTTTATTCCGCTTTATGCCCAGGCGGCTGATACTATTTCTTATGCCTCAGATAAAACAAGCTTTCCTAAAATCATTTTGCCTGGTCTCGAGTTTTACAACGGCGTTATGATGGCAATAGACAGTCTCAACCATGATCGTGCAAGAGTAGAAATCAGTATATACGATACAAAACAAACGACACAATCACTAAGCGATTTATTGAAAAAGCCTGAACTGAATAATGCAGGGCTAATAATTGCTGCCATCACCAATACTAAGGAATTAAAAATATTCGGTGACTATGCTTTGGCCAAAGGCATACCATTAATCTCGGCTACGTATCCTAACTATGTAGGCATTTCCCAAAATCCGTATTTTGTATTGCTGAATTCTTCTTTTCCGGCACATCTGGAAGGCTTGTACAGGCATATGCAACGTTACTATTCTGCCAATACTATTCTTGCCGTTACAAAAAAAGGCGCTACAGAAGACTACGTCAAAAAATACATAACAGACCTGAATACTGCTCCTGGTTCCGTTCATCTCAGAATAAAATGGATTAACATCGACGAAAATAAGATAGGAGCAGCTAATCTTACACCAAGTCTTGACAGCACAAAAAACAATGTAATATTTGTAGCTTCTCCCGAAGAAAGCTTTGGGTTGGGTGTTGTCAGGAAGCTTAGCAGCTATGAAAGTTATCAAACTACGGCCATTGGCATGCCTACGTGGGATGCTTTAAAAGAGCTGGATAAACCGGACTGTAAAAATGTCGATATTGTATTTTCAACTCCTTTTTTATTTTATTCTCAAAACCAGTCTCTAAGTTCTTTGGTAAATAAAAGGTATAAAGAAAAATATTATAGCCGCCCCAGCGATATGGTTTTTAAAGGGTATGAAATCACGTATCATTTTACAAAGCTTCTTCAAAAGCATAAAGACAGTCTTGTAAATAATTTATCAGATACAACTTTCACTCTTTTTAATCAATTTAAATTAGAACCCGTAAGGCTAAGAAAAACAAGCTCTAAGCCCGACTTTCTTGAGAATAAGAAATTGTATTTTATTAAAAAGCAGGCGGGAAGTGTGAAGAGTATTATTTAGAGACGACGGATAAACGATTATTGATATTAAACCTGCAGGTAAATAAAATTGAGAAAAGCTGAGTTAAAGTAAGTTTTACCTAATTGCGTACCCCAAAATCCCCAAAAAAAAATTTGGGGATTTTTATGCATGTTTTTTTTAATTTTTGAATTGTTGTCTTTTATATATCAGGCTAAGTTGAATATTTTAGACGTAAAATAGATAGTAATAAATGCACTATTGTTTAAGTTTTTTAAAAATTTAAAAAAGAATTTTATAGAAATTAAAATCTGGAGTTGTTTTTGACAAACTCAGTTATCCAATTACTATTTAAAACCTATTTATGCTTCACAATAAGTTTGCGGCGCTTTATCCTGAATTGCAAGACAAGATCGTTCTGAATGTAGATGATAATGAAATGAATCGCCTGGTATTATCTAAAATAATGCAAAACGTGGGTGTAAAAACCATTCCTGCAGAAAACGGCGCTGAAGCGCTTAAAAAATTAAATGCAGGATTAAAAGCGGATGTTATTTTGATGGATCTGGAAATGCCTGTAATGAACGGTGTGCAGGCATGTGAATATATAAGAAACAAAATGGATGCGAATATTCCTATTATTATCAATGCCGGTTCTGTTTCTGCTTATCAAAAATCTAAATTAAACCGTTTGAATATTTTTGATTTTTTGGAGAAGCCTTATAGTATGAATGATATCTTTTCCAAACTTTCCAAAAATATAAATCACATTGTCGCTCCTAATTCTATGCGCTAATTTTATAGCTTTTAAAAAAAGCCATGTGGAACAAAGGGACTTTTTTTACAATTTTTTTATAATGCTTTACTCTTCTTTAATTTATTTTTAAATACTTTTTCAAACTTTTCCAGCTTGGGCTGAATGATATACCTGCAATATAATTGTTCAGGATTGGTATTGAAATAATTTTGATGGTAATCTTCGGCTTCGTAGTAGTTTTTTAATCGCTCTATTGCTGTTAAGACCGGCTCGCTCCACGCTCCTGATTTATTCAGCTTAAACTTGTACTCTTCCGCCAATCTTTTTTGTTCTTCATTTTGATAAAAAATAACACTGCGATATTGAGGGCCTCTGTCGTTGCCCTGCCGGTCGTGCGTAGTGGGATCATGAGTTTTCCAAAATACTTCAAGTAATTCATCGTAAGTGATTTTTTCAGGATCATACACTATTCGGCAAACTTCTGCATAACCTGTTTTTTTTGTACAAACCTGCTCATACGTTGGGTTTGCAATATGTCCTCCGCTGTAGCCGCTTGTTACTTTTAACACACCATCCAATTGTTGAAAAACTGCTTCTACGCACCAAAAGCAGCCTGCTCCAAAAATTGCCGTATCGGTTTTTTGATTTGTCATACTTTTTATATTTGCTGTCTTATGTGGCGAAGACTCCAATTGTGTACAGGAGATAATAGATATAGATGCCAGGAAGTTAATTAATAAAAAAAATCTTATTTGTAGAATTTTTTTAACCATCTATGTAGTTTTATTAAGCTTTTGAAAGCGAAGACAAATGTAGTTTAACGATACTAAAAGAAAGGTAATAGGGCGGGGGTGTTAACAATACAAAGGAGAAAATTAGCTTCTTTTAACACCGGTTTTACTTATTGTCCCGATAATTTATTATTTAATGCATTTTAAAGAACTTTGTTTAAACAACAATTGCAAAATGAAGAGAGTTAAAACCTGCATATTTAAAAGATTTAAAATTTTCAGATTCCCGTCTAATCGTTTAATTTCATTAACCTCAAGTAAGCTTTTTCCGATGGTGTAAACATAAATGCAATAATATTTGGATTAAACTAATAGCTGTTATATTAACTGCTGGCAACGAAATTGCTGCAATACTAAAAACGTCTTTTATGAAAAAAATCTTTATTGGTTCATTTTTATTTATTGTACTAAGCAGCTGCGGTGGCAATTCGACTGGTAATAACGCTGCCGCAGGCGACACCACTAACAACACCGGCCTTACAAACCCGGTTGCTATTGATACCACCAAACATCCCAGCGGCATGGACAATAGTAATGTAATTAGTACTGATACTGCTGCCATGAATACAAGTAACGCTTATAAAAAATTGGATTCTGTCAGGCAAAAAAACAAGTAATTATTACGGAAAAACATTATTGCAAAAATATTCGGATAATGGTTAAAACACATGGGTAGCACATACTTTTAATGAACTATCAGTAATGAAAAAGCAGGTATGTAACCTGCTTTTTCATTACTATAGAAGTATAGTTACCAGAACTTCACATACAAGGCGGCAATAAGCAGTAATGTTACGATAATCATCGCAAGTGTTTGCGGCTTCACTTTAAACATTTCTGTATCTAATTCGAAAGATTTGGGGTTGATTTTCGGACCGGCAAAACTCATTGCAATCATTACAATCATTGTAAACATGAATGATAATCCCATGCAAATATGGAATGGTATTTCATAACCACCTGCTCCATTAGGATAAGCGGTATATAAAAACGTTTCATTTCCTAAAACCCGTGGTGCAAATTCATTAAAGAATACTGATAAAAGAAAGCCTAAGATTACGCCGACTACAGCCGCTGGGCCCGTAGTTCTTTTCCAGAACATACCAAGAAAAAACATAGCAAATACACCCGGGCTGATAAAGCCGGTATATTTCTGAATATAGGTAAAGCCGCCAACTCCTCCTATGCCAAGCAAATCATTCCATGTAAACATCACAGCAAGTATCATAGCAATAAATACAGCTATCCTTCCTGTTATTACCAGTTTTTGCTGGCTGCTGGTTTGCCCGAAATATTTTTGATGAATATCCAGGGTATAAATGGTAGAAATACTATTGACCTTACCCGCGAGCGACGCTACTATTGCGGCCGTTAATGCGGCAACTGATAATCCTTTTAACCCTGTCGGTAAAAAAGTAAGCACGGCAGAATATGCTCCGTCTTTACCTCCTACCAATTGAGGCAGATGACCGCTTTTATACAAAACAAAAGCAGCGATACCAGGCAACATAACAATAAGCGGCATCATTAATTTCAGCATCCCTGCAAACAAGATACCTGTGCGCGCAGTATGCAGATCTGCCCCAAGTGCTCTTTGTGTTATATACTGATTACAGCCCCAGTAATTGAGGTTGATGATCCAGATACCGGCGATGTAAGAAGCCAAACCCGGAAAAGTAAGGTATTTATTAATTTCATTTTGATTAGATGTAGCAGTTGGTCTTGGAATAATTATCTTAAAATGTTCGGGAGCATTTTTAATAAGTGCATTAAAACCGGCAATGGCACTTCTCCCGACACCAAAACTTTCACCTACAACCGTTAATGCTATATATGTGGTTACCAGTCCGCCTATGATTAAAACAGCAACCTGTATAACGTCTGTATAAGCAACTACTTTCATTCCGCCCAACGATATAAACAATGCAAACACCGCAAGCCCTACCATAATAACATGCAGATAAGTACCGCCGGTAAGTCCGTTAATAGCAACTGCACCAAGATATAAGATAGAGGTAAGGTTTACAAACACATACAGAAACAGCCAGAAAATTGCCATAATTAAAGCGACAGAATCATTGTATCTTGTCTTTAAAAACTGCGGCATGGTATAAATATGGTTTTTAAGATAAACCGGTATAAACCAAACCGCTACAATGATAAGAGCAATGGCGGCAATCCACTCGTATGCAGCCACGGCGATACCGAGAAAAAATCCCTCGCCGCTCATACCAATAAATTGTTCTGCTGAAATGTTTGAGGCGATTAAAGAAGACCCGATAGCCCACCAGGTAAGTGTTCCTTCTGCAAGGAAATACGCCTTGGCATCGTGCTCATCTTTTTTACGCCTATTATATATTGTATAGCCATATACAGATACTATAATAAAATAAGTAATAAATACCGCATAATCAGCAGTGGTTAATCCATTTTTCATATGCAAGATTCTGGGTTAGTAATTTTTTTGTTAAATGGTTTTGAGCCGTTAAGGTACTAAGTTTGTTAATTGCTTCACAATTTATTTATCTGGTAGTAAGCTTCACTCCAGCGCAATTCATTTTTCAATTGATACAGGTTTGTTTCTTTTCCGATTAAAACATATTCAATACCTGCAAAAGACGCAAAATCTTCCATGTGCTCTGACGTCAGGTTTTGACTATAACCGGTATGGTGAGCGCCGCCCGCATATATCCATGCCGCGCAACCTGTTTTCATATCAGGATACGACTTCCATAAAACACGTGCTACCGGCAGTTTGGGTAAATCATATTCTGCCGTAACCGCTTCCACTTCATTCACTATTAACCGGAATCGATTACCCATATCCACCAGAGATGCATTAAGTGCCCTGCCCGGAGCAGAATTAAACACTAACCGGACCGGGTCAGCTTTGCCACCAATACCTAACGGATGCACTTCACACGATATTTCGCCTTGTGCAATTGACTCATCCACCTCCAGCATATGAGAACCTAAAACCATCGGATTAGACGGGTCAAAATGATAGGTATAATCTTCCATAAATGCGTTCCCGCCCGGAAGTCCGCTTCCCATAACTTTCATCGCCCGTACCAAAGCCGCAGTTTTCCAGTCACCTTCTCCTGCAAAGCCGTAGCCCTGGTTCATTAAGCGTTGTGCAGCTATACCGGGTAATTGCACCATGCCATGCAAATCCTCAAAAGTATCAGAAAAGCCTTTAAAGTTTCCTTCCTGCAGAAATGTTCTTAATCCGATCTCAATTTTTGCGGCTTCGATCAGAGATTGATGATTTTCAGCACCTTTTCTTAACTTATCCGCAAGTTTGTACCTGTCTTCATATTCCTGTATAAGTGTATTAATATCTCCATCACTTACTTCATTGATAACCTTTACAAGATCACCGATTCCGTGTGTATTTACAGAAAATCCAAACTTATATTCCGCCTCTACTTTATCGCCTTCCGTAACAGCTACATAACGCATGTTATCGCCAAAGCGGACAAACTTAGCGCCCTGCCAATCGTTCCATCCTGCTGCGGCTCTTGCCCATACACCTATTTGTGCAATCGCCTCCTCATCCTGCCAGTAACCTACCACTACCTTTCGGTTTATCCGCATTCTTGTCATCATGAAACCAAATTCCCTGTCGCCATGTGCACTTTGGTTGAGGTTCATAAAATCCATATCAATATCGCTCCATGGAATATCCCTATTAAATTGAGTATGAAAATGGAGCAAAGGTTTTTTTAAAATCTTTAAACCGCCAATCCACATTTTTGCAGGAGAAAAAGTATGCATCCAGGCAACAATGCCAATGCAGTTTTTTGCAACATTAGCTTCCTGGCAAATAGCATAAATTTCTTCTGTAGTTTTTACCGTAGGTTTAAAAACAACAGATACAGGAATTTGGGAAGCGTTATTTAAAGACGATGCAATAGTTTGTGAATGTGCTGCGACCTGTCTCAATGTTTCTTCGCCATATAAATGTTGGCTGCCTGTAACGAACCATATTTCCAGTTTTTTTAAATCTATCATTATTCTTATTTATGTATTATTTTTTATTAGCCACTAAGGCACGAAGGCGCTAAGCTTCACTAAGGTTTTTTTGAACCACAAAAGGCACAGCGACACAGAGAGTCACAGAGAATAGTTCTCTTTTTTTCCCACAAATCCCAGACATCCCATAAATCCCGTTCAGACTATTGCCCGTAATATGAATCTGGCCCATGTTTTCTTTCAAAATGTTTTTTTATCAAAGCATCTTTCAGTTTTGGATTTCCTGGTCTTATTTGTTCGGTTATGAACGCCATTTGAGCAATTGCTTCCAACACAGCGCTGTTGTACACTGCTTTGTCAGCCGTTTTGCCCCATGTGAAAGGTGCATGATTGCCTACTAATATCATTTCAACTTCTTCATAACTATAGCCTTTTTCTTTCAGGCAGTTAATTATCTGGAAGCCTGTTTCATACTCATAATTTCCCTGTATCATCTCGTCACTCATAGGCGGTGCACAGGGAATATCGGCAGTAGTATGATCTGCATGGGTAGTTCCATAATTAGGTATATCGCGATGAGTATGTGCCCATGCAGTTGCATACATGGAATGAGTGTGTGAAATGCCACCAATGTTTTCCCAATGCTTGTATAATACAGCATGGGTTAAAGTATCAGAAGAAGGGCGAAGTTTGCCTTTTACTGTTTTGCCATCAAAATCTGCAATTACCATATCTGCAGGAGAAAGTTTCTCGTAAGGAACACCACTTGGTTTGATAGCAAAAACACCTAAATCTCTGTCGGCTGCGCTGACATTGCCAAAAGTGAAAAGTACAAGGCCAAGTTTTGGCAACTGCATATTTGCTTCGTAGGCCGCTTGCTTTATTTTATCAAATTTACTCATACGTGAAATTTTAATGAACAGGAAACAATGAACAATGAACAATTAATAGGGTACAAATTAACATTGAATAGAGAACAATCATTTTTCATCGTTAATCGTTCATTTTTCATTGTTTATTTTTTCATTTTTCATTGTTTTGTTTCGCTGTTTTGATTGAAGTAATTAGTAATCTCAATAACTCTTTGCAATCATTCCATATGCTTTCGTACAATTTATACTCAATGTATCCTGTATCCTTTAAAATGCTTATCCAATATTCTGTTTCATTTGCTTCTTTAAGCGATGTAGTTAGTTTGTGTATAAAGTCTGTTTTACTTTGTCCGTATTCAGCTTCTCTGATTAGTGCTCCAACTGCAGTACCACTTCTTAATATTTGCTTAGATAAAACAAATTCCTTTCGCTCCGTCTGTAAGTACTGAGACAGTTTTACAATTCTTATAGCAAATTCATAACTTTTTAACTTCAAAGCATTCTCTTTCATCACACTTACCAATTGTTTGTTCTTTATTCATTGTTCATTTGTTCATTGTTCATTGTTCATTGTCATTACCACTTGCTCGCTTTCCATCGCTACTTGCTCCGGCTCAACAACAAGTTCTTTCTTATTAAAAGTAATATGTTGTTCAATAAACTTCCCAAGTTGCTTATACTGTTCATAACGATTTTTATATATAGAAACTTTCTCAGGATTTGGATGATATTCTGCATCAAATCCCTGTCCCATTGCATCCATTGCTTCTTCTACTTTATTAAAAATACCTGCGGCAGTTGCAGCAAACATGGCTGCACCAAGAGCACAGGTCTGTTCAGATTTATGTATTTTAATAGGCATGTCCATTACATCAGCCATCATTTGCATAATAAAAGGCGACTTTCTTGCAACACCACCCATACCTATTAAACCTTTCACCGGAATTCCCTGTTCAACAAACCGTTCGACAATTGCTTTTGCGCCAAAACAGGTTGCCTCAACTATTGCCCTGAATATTTTAGGAGCATCGGTACCTAAATCCATTCCAATCACAGCACCGGTCATTAACTGGTTGGCGTCCGGAGTTCGACGACCGTTGAACCAATCAACTGCTAATTCACCAACGTCTTCAACAGATAACTGCTCTGCCTGTTTGCTCAATTCAGGAATGATTTTATCGGCAGTTTCTTCTATCAATTGCTTTACAACATCAGCGCTTACAATTGAAGATTTTGACAATATATTTTGCAATGGCCACGTCAGCACTTTTTTAAACCATGCATAAGCATCACCAAAAGCAGATTGGCCAGCTTCCATCCCAATCATATTTGGAATGATAGAACCATTAACCTGCCCGCAAATACCAGCTACAAGTTTACCCTCAACTTCATTGAGGGGAGCTACAAGCATATCACAGGTTGAAGTTCCCATTACCTTACTTAAATAATATGGTTCAATTTGGCCGCCAACTGCTCCCATGTGAGCATCCATCGCTCCGACACCAGTAACTATATTTTCAGGTAAACCAAGACGTGCAGCCCATTCTTTGCTTATTGTTCCTGCTGCCATGTCTGATGTATAGGCATCTTTAAAAAGCCTTGCAGTAAAGCCGTCTAACAAGGGATCGAGAGATGCAAACCATTCATTTGGAGGAAGCCCGCCCCATTCTTTTGCCCATAATATTTTATGACCCGCTGTACATACACTTCTTTTCATTTCACCGACGTCTTTACCGCCTGTTAATAAAAAAGGTATCCAGTCGCAATGTTCGACGAATGAATAAATACTATTTTTTACCTGTTCATCTTCATGAAGAACATGGAGCAATTTTGACCAAAACCATTCAGAAGAATAAATGCCTCCGACAAACTGAAGATAATTGGTGTCAAATTTTTCAGCATGAGCATTTATCTCTGCTGCTTCATTTACTGAAGTATGATCTTTCCAAAGCACAAACATAGCATTTGGATTATTTTCAAAACCCGGAAGTAAGGCAAGCGGAGTTCCCGTTTTATCAACCGCTACAGGAGTTGAGCCGGTAGTATCGACTGATATGGCTTTAATGTTTGCTGCAACAGAAGAACCTGCCTGCGCAAGACATCGTTTAATTGTGTCTTCAAGGCCTTCAATATAATCCAATGGATGTTGCCTGAACTGGTTAATATCTGCATTGCAATACAACTGGTCTTTCCAGCGGGGATAGTAATAAACAGCCGCAGCAATTTCATTGCCGTTATGAGCATCTGCAATTATAGTTCTGACTGAGTCAGTACCATAATCAACACCTATAACATATTCATCGGAAGCAATCATAATAATATTTTTAGAAATGTACAATTGTTAGTTGTCAGTGGTGAGTTGTCAGTGGTGAGTTGTCAGTGGTGAATTGTCAGTGGTGAATTGTCAGTGGTGAATTGTCAGTGGTGAATTGTCAGTGGTGAATTGTCAGTGGTGAATTGTCAATTTATTCTCAACTATTTTCTATTATGAAATACGGATAAGTATTAAAACGTAAATGTAATAAACAAAAATTATAAATGTCAATATTACAATTAATATTTTTTATACCTTTTTTGTTTTTATTTCGATATTAAATTACCAGCTAACTTTTAATAAAGACACAGCATGACCAGGCAACTGAATATTATCTAAAAAAAGACCATTTTTTACGGAACTACTATAAGGCTTCTGATACGGTTGCAGTTTTCCCGACTTCTCTAAAATTGAATATTGTTTTTTGTCAACCTGCTGCGGAGATCCTATTTTTTTCCAGGCAGTATATGAGTTACTATGCTCCTCATCAATTCTGTATTGATTGATTGTAACCTTTCGAGCAGGAATATTATTTAATTGCAACTTTACAGTTGCGTTAGGAGCCAATGTATCATCATCGTAATAATTCCACAACAAAATATAAGCTTCTTTCTGCCCTGCGGTTGCCATTGCATTTACATCTGCAATTGAATCATGCACACCGGTTGTTGTTAGTTGTTCTAATGAAAACGCCTTATCATTTTCTACTGGCAATTGCCTTCCTTTCATCCGGCCAAACATTCTAAAAACATTAAGCACAGGTTTATCAACTCCGTTTGTTGCCAAATCTCTGAACCCCGCAAACCAGGATTGATTTTCGAATTCAAAAGACCAGCTTACTGCTCCTTCAATATTTACTCCCAGTTTTTCTGCAATATCATAAATACGGGCATAAGAAGCAGCCGTATAACTTGAATACATAGTACCATTGCGATAGGCATTTTGGGGGTTAAAATCTACCGAACAAGCGGCACAACCTTCCGGATCGCATTCACCAATAATTATGGGAAGATTTTTAAAATTGGGTGAAGCAGCAACCGTTTGAAAACCTTTGTAAATGTCTGTAAGCTGAACAGCCATATTCATACGAACATGACCTTGAATAAATTTAGGATTCCCCTTTGCATGAAAACTTACATAATCCAATGGTGAACCTTTTTGACCTGTTGCATAGTTTGTTTCCTCAGCGCAATGCTTTAAAAAAGCAGTGAGAAAAGCATTTGCATTTTCATCTCTCGGGCTTGTGGTAGTGGGGCCGCCTATACGTGTGCCGGGGCAAGCTCGTTTAACTGCATCGGAAGCAAAATCATATAGTTTAAAATATTCATCACGCGTACCCTGCCAATAAGCAATATTGGGTTCATTCCATACTTCCCACCACCAGGATTCTACCTCTTTTTTGCCGTATCGCTCTACGCAATGTTTCACCCATTGATATACCAGTTCACCCCATTTTTTATAATCTTTTGGAGGATAAGCCCAGCCGGTAAAAACCTCTTTGTAATCTGCTGCCGGTGTCCAGTGATGTTCATAGGGTTCAGGCTTTATTGATAAAGCTTCAGGCATAAATCCGATTTCAGCTATGGGCTTCATACCTCTTTTTACATAAGTATCAAAAATCGAATCTGTTATCTGCCAATTATAAACTGGATTGCCTGAAGCATCTTCTGTGTATGCATTTGTTGAGCCCCATTTCAAGTGTGGTTTTCCATTTCCGGAAGTGAGCAAATTGTGCGTTCTTACATATACAGGAACAGGACTCAATTCTGAAAGCTCTGTCAGCAGCTTCCGTCCGTCTTTCATATAAGTATAGTTAGGCTCATCATACCCAAAAAAAGCCCATATTGGTTTCATCTGTCCTTTTGTCTTTGCAACATCTATTTTTATAGTATAAACATTGTTTTGAGCAAAAGTTTGATATGAAAAAAGTATCAATAGTACAGCTGAGATGCAAAGTTTCATTCCTGTAACTTTAAAAAATTTTTTTATTTGCAAAATAAAGATTTGACCGTCCTGATTGTACTTATGTAAGGTGAACCACTAAGACACAAGCAACACGAAGTCTTGTGATGCTTTGAGTGTTAGTGTCTTCGTGGTTCAAAAAAAATAATATTTACTTTACAGATACCTTATACATTGTTACTGTATGGTATTTTTCTCCCGGCTTCAAAATAGTTGAAGGGAAAGAAGGCTGGTTAGGCGAGTCAGGAAAATGTTGAGTTTCCAAACACAAGGCAGCATGCTGCTGGATTGGTTTACCGTCATCAGTTTTGATACTTCCATCTAAAAAGTTACCTGAATAAAACTGAAGACCAGGTTGGGTAGTATAGACTTCCATTTTTCTTCCGCTAATAGAGTCTGTGACTTCTGCCACTTTATCTAAATCAGTCCCTTTTTTATTTAATACAAAATTATGGTCGTAGCCACCTGGTACCTGGCCGATACGTTCGCCTATTTTGTGAGGTGTTGTAAAATCAAACGGCGTTCCTTTTACAGGCTTCAGTTCGCCTGTTGGTATCAGGCCTGTATCCACGGGTGTGTACTTGTCGGCATCTATCATTAACACATGATTTAAAATAGTATTGCTTACATCACCGGTCAGGTTGAAGTAACTGTGATTGGTTAAGTTAACAGGTGTAGCTTTATCTGTTTCTGCATTATATTCTAATTTTAATTCATCATCATCAGATAAGCTGAATTTTACTGATACTTTCAAATTTCCGGGGTACCCTTCTTCGCCATCTTTACTTAAATAATTTAAGGTCAGCGCCGGCGTGTTATCTGCTAAAGGCGCTGCATCCCAGACCACTTTATCAAAACCTTTCAGACCTCCGTGCAATGCATTTGCGTTGTTATTGACAGCAAGCTTATAAGTCTTGCCATTAAGCGTGAATCTGCCCTTTGCAATGCGGTTTCCATAACGGCCTATGGTTGCTCCGAAATAAGGCGGATGTGCAAGATATCCTTTCAATTCATTAAAGCCTAAAACTATACTGCTTTTGTTGCCCTTGCTGTCAGGGGTGACCCACGAAGTAATCGTTCCGCCATAATTGCTGATTTTTACCTGTGCCCCGTTTTTATTGGTAAGGGTATACAAATATACTTTTTTACCATCAGATTCTCCCCAATCTGACTGCTGAATACCTGTTTTCATAGTTGTAGTTGTTGTAGTGGTGGTTTTAGTTGAATCAGAAGATTCATTTTTGTTTGTACCATTATTTGAACAGGATGTAAGAATGCCTGCGATCAGAATTCCCAAAGCAAAGTTTTGAAGGGTTTTTGTCATTTTATTTTTGTTTGTATTAATATTTAAAAATATGCAATCTCTGCAATTATATTAACCATTACTATTTTTATAGAAACCTTTTTTAGAAGGACTTTTATAATTTCTTTATAAGGGGTAATCAAAAATAGTTTCTCATTTCTTATTGTGTTGTCTGCTGAGATGGCGCAAGCGGCCATCCATCCTGCCATTTCAGTTGTTTTATAATGAGTTTCGACCTTCCCTGGTCTTTCGCATCATAGCCATGATAAACAATATAATCTCTGCCTTTGAAATTATATACCGAATTATGACCTGCACCATACCAGTTTATATTATCACCCTGCACTATCAAAGCGCCGCCACCATAAAACATGTCGTGGCCGGCTATACCTAAGTAGGGACCGGTTATTTTTTCACTGCGCCCCATCACTACTTTGTAATCACTTTTTTCGCCCCGGCAGCAATAATCCCAAGATACAAAAAGATAATAATACTTGTCTTTTTTGAAAATGAAAGGAGCTTCTATGGCAGCGTTTCCAGCATTCTCATCGGGGAAAGAAAAATTTCTTGGTCGCCTTGCAATGGTATGCCACTCCTCCGGTTGTGCGATGGAAGTAAGATCATTGTTAAGTTTCACCATTTTTATTCCTTCCCAGAAAGAACCAAAAACAAGATAAGGAGTATTGTCGTCATCAACGAACAAATTTGGATCTATTGCATTCCACATATCGCGACCTGGTACTGACTGGATCACTTTGCCAACATCGTTCCACTTAAAATCTGCGGAGGTGGTATCCAAAGTTTTATTAACTGCAAGACCGATGCACGATGTATTTTTTCCGAAAGCAGAAACGGCGTAATACAGGTAATATTGACCATTATGAAAACTGATATCGGGAGCCCAAATCATCCCCTGGAAACCGGGAACGGCTTTTACCGCCCAATCAGGAGCCGTATTAAAAACAGGGCTATGAGGAGTCCAGTTTTTCATATCGCGAGACGAGTAAACCGTAACGCCCATGCCGGTGCAAAAAACATAATAAGTACCATCTTGCATTATCATTACCGGATCATGAACTGGTGTTTCCCTGGTTTGAAAAGCTTTGACTGTTTCTGCAGTTAGAGATTGAGCATTGCCTGAAATAGTTATCAGAATTAAAAGTGCTATGGTAAGTTTTTTCATAAGGGAAAATTAAACACATAGATACATAGATTCAATAGAGATCATAGGCATTTTCTATGTTTTCTTAATTACCTATGACCGAGCACTCTTTCATTTCACCATTACTTATTCTTAAGAACTTATTTCAATGTTAACACTACAACTGAAAAAGGGGGTAATTGTACATTTAAAGAACCGGATTTAAGGCTTGCGCCTTTAAAAACAGCAGGTTTGATCTTATCGGGATTTTCAAACGAATTAAAGTCCTGCAGTTTATTTGAAGTCAATATCCTGCCTGTTACAATACTGTATTTTATTCCGCTAAGATTGATCGAAATATTCTGACTTTTTGAATCGTCTATATTTGTAAGAGACACATGAGTAATGCCCGTAGAGTCTTTTGAAGCAGAAACAGAAACTGCAGGCAATTTTTGCCCATCAAGCACATAATCATTGCTCTTTATACTGACAGGCAGCAAAGTAGCATCCTGGTGCACGTTGTACATTTCCATAACATGGTATGTTGGCGTCAAAATCATTTTCTCTTTATTGGTCAGGATTACAGCCTGCAATACATTGACACATTGTGCAAGACAAGCCATGCGCACCCGGTCTGAATGATTATTAAAGATGTTGAGTGTAACACCGGCAATCATTGCATCACGCATAGTATTTTGCTGGTAAAGAAACGCGGGATTAGTTCCCTTTTCTACATCATACCAGCCACCCCATTCATCCACTACCAGTGCTACTTTCTTTGCTGGATCATATTTGTCCATTATAGCCGAATGCTTCATAATTAAAGTATCCATAAACAAAGCAGATTTTATTGTTTTAAAATACTGCTCTTTAGTAAATTCAGTTGCAGAACTTTTATTGCTCCAGTCAACAGAGTAATGATGCAAAGCAATACCGCTTAACATGTTTAATGGTATATTTTTCATCAACACCTCTGTCCAGTTGTAGTCGGCAGAGTTTGCACCGGAAGCAATTCTGAAAAGACTGCCTGAATTGCTGAAATCAGCCATGAAAGTTGCATACTTTCTGTAAATGTCTGCATAGTATTCCGGTCGCATATTGCCTCCGCAACCCCACGCTTCGTTTCCTACCCCCCAAAACTTTACATTCCAGGGTTTTTCCCGGCCATTTTGCCTTCGCAGGTCAGACATAGGGCTTTTGCCATTAAAATTTACATATTGAACCCAGTCTGACAATTCCTGGACAGTTCCGCTTCCTACATTTCCGGCTAAGTACGGTTCTGCTCCAAGCAGTTCACACATGTTCAAAAAGTCGTGTGTGCCAAAGCTGTTGTTTTCTGTAACGCCGCCCCACCAGTTGTTTACCATGGTCGGACGTTTGTTTTTCGGTCCAATCCCATCTTTCCAATGGTAGGTGTCGGCGAAACATCCTCCCGGCCAGCGAAGATTTGGAATTTTTAATTTTCTCAAAGCCGCAATAATATCATTGCGCACTCCATTGGTATTGGGTATCTTACTGGTGTCGCCTACATAAAAGCCACCGTAAATGCCATGTCCTAAATGCTCTGCAAAATGGCCATAAATGTTGCGACTGATAATTTGCTTACCAGTGTCGTTATTTATAACAATACTGTTTTGAGCGGAGGAAATAGTTGCCATTGAAAGCAGGAATAAAAAAGGAAAAATACTTTTTTTCATAAAAAATTTGTTATTGGTAATAAAATCTTTGAGATGGTGAAGATGGGAATTATTTGCATTATTAATTGCTTTTTCATCCCTGTTTATAACTTTTTCGCTTATATTAATTTAAGATTTTTACGTCTGGTTCAGCATCTGTTGTTTGTAATATAACCTGTGATTCCTTTAACCCATCAGCAGAGGCTTTGAGTACTATATTTCCTTTTTGTTTGCCTGAACAAAGAAGGTTTTGCGGTACGACCTGTTCCTCCTGTTGTAAATCATCCGCTAACCTGACTCTGATTGCATTTGAAAAGGAGATGTTGTGCCTCCCAAATCCTCAATGCATTTGTTTTTACGCATACAAAAGTCTAATGCCTTTGTTGTTTATAGCTACCCCTTTTTATCCACCTACGTGGATTTCTTATAAAAAAATTACCAGAATGTTGTCTAATCGGAAAATGATTTTAAGTTGCCAGGTTTGGAAAACAAATGATTTTGGCGAACCAATTCATTCTGGATAGAAAACTTTTGATGTCAATTTTATTAATTTAATACTTTGTCTAAATATTCCATTTTCCATTAGTACTTAAATTTGATCTATTATATTTATTAACTGTTCAATATAGACCACTTTCAACTGCATCGGTTACAAAACTTAATATAAAAAGCAAAGAACTTATATAGCTTCTTTAGTCCAATTGCCGTCAACCAGGCGAAGAATGTTTAATGGATTTTTGTTTTGTAAAGCTTCGGGCAGTAAATGATCAGGAAAACTTTGGTACGCAACAGGCCTTACAAAGCGGTAAATAGCAGCAGTGCCGACAGATGTAGCCCTGCCGTCAGTTGTAGCAGGAAAAGGGCCGCCATGTTGCATAGAGTGACAAACTTCTACACCGGTAGGGTATCCGCCATAAATAACACGGCCAGCTTTATCTGTAATAATACCAATTAAAGGTTTAAGAGCTGCTTCATCTTCGGCAGCAGCATGAATACTTACGGTTAACTGTCCTTCAAGCGATTGTAAAACATTTTGTAATTCAGTTTTGTTTTTACAAATAACAATAAGAGTTGCAGGACCAAAAATTTCCTGAGATAATTCTTTTTCAGAAATAAAATCTGATGCACTTACTGCAAGAATTACCGGTTGCGCTTCATAACGTTCTGATGCGGCTTCCTTTGTTGATTTAGCCAGTACAAAAACTTCAGGAGCATTTTCAAATTCTTTTACTCCTTCTGTATAGGCTTTATGAATATTTTTATTAAGCATAGGAGCAGGAGTTGAAGCAGCAATTTGCTTTGCAAAAGCATTTCTGAATTCAAGTGAAGCATCACTATCTACCATTAAAACCAGGCCTGGACATGTACAAAATTGTCCTGCTCCTAATACTACCGAACCTGCAAGTTCTTTTGCAATATTGTCCTTTTGCTTAATTAGTGCATGCTCCATAAGCACCACAGGATTTATTGCACTCATTTCTGCAAATACAGGTATAGGATCAGGACGGGAAACTGCCGCATTAAACAGACGCATGCCTGCATTTCGTGAACCGGTAAAGCCTACAGCTTTAATTACCGGATGTTTTACCAGATTTACAGAATCCTCGTGAGAAAGATAAACAGAAGAAAAAACGCCTTCAGGCATACCTGTTTCTTTTGCTGCTTTAATTATAGCAGAAGAAATCAGTTCATTTGTTCCGGGATGTGAAGGGTGAGCTTTTACCACTACCGGGCAGCCTGCAGCCAAAGCAGATGCTGTATCGCCACCTGCTGTAGAGAAAGCAAGCGGAAAATTACTTGCACCAAAAACAGCAACAGGGCCAATTGGAATTAGCATTCTTCTGATGTCTGACCTTGGCATTGGCTTCCGTTCTGGAAGTGCAACGTCTATTCGCGCATCTACCCACCAGCCTTCTCTTAAAAGTTTAGCAAATAGTTGTAGTTGTCCGCAAGTCCGGGCTCTTTCGCCAATGATGCGAGGAGCAGGGAACGAAGATTCCTGTGAACATCTCTCTATCAAAACATCACCTAATTCATGAATTTCATGTGCTATTGCATCTAAAAAATCAGCTCGCCGGGAGGCTGATATTTCACGATATACCGGAAAAGCACTATTGGCTAATGAAAGCACCTTTTCAGATTCCTCTTTAGTAGCAATGGTAAAATCTCCTTGTAAATAATCATTTGCTGTTGATGCAAATGCCTGAAAAGATTTATCTCCATTTGCACTTTTTTTAAAACCTATAAAATTTTCTCCTGAAAGTGTCATATAAATATTTTTAAATCTACTATTTCCTGTTTTATATCAGGAAATACAAATATTGTTTTTACTGTTTTTAAATATACGATACATCTGCTTCTGCATAATCATGCAACTCCTTATTCCTGGTAAACGGGCCCAATAGAAACAATAATACTAAAAGCCCTATGAATGAAAGAATTCCAAATCCCATAAATAAAACATTGTATGCAATAGTATAATTATAAGAAGCTGTAACATATTTAAGGGTAATACCAGATAAGGATTGAAAAATAGCGCCTCCTATACCATTACCAATACAGGCAAGGCTCCATGCAGAAGCAGCAGCACTTTTAGGAACTACATCGGCTGTGAGCGCTAAAGCATTTGCTGTATAAGATGTATATCCAAAACCTGACAAACCAAAAATGATGAGGGCTGACATAGGAGTGGTGACAATAAAGGGTGCAAACAGCAAAGGCACACTCATGATAATACCAGATATACCTAGTGCTATCTTTCTTGCTTTTGGTATAGGCACGCCTTTGTTTATAATGAAATGGGTAAAATAGCCACCCGCGATATTTCCCAAATCGGCTATAATAAAAGGGATCATCGCATACAATCCAATTTTTTTCAAATCCCAGTGATGCACATCCACCAGATAACGTCCTATCCAAAAAGTAACAAAGTACCATACTGGTTCAATAAAAATTTTTGCGAGCAGCAGCCTTGACACGAAACGGTTTTTTAAAAGCTTCAAAGGAGGAATAGTTCTTCCTTTTGATTCTTTTAAAGAATGCTTTGGAGTGTAATAAGTAAACCAAAAGACAGCCAACCATAAGTATCCAAATACGGCGAGAATAATAAATGTAGATTGCCATCCGTAATTGGTACTCATTACAGCTATTAAAGGAGGAACAACAATAGCTCCAAGCGCAGAGCCACTATTAAATATTCCGGACGCAGTAGATCTTTCACGAGGCGGGAACCACTCGGTTGTAAGTTTTAAAGCAGCGGGCCAATTACCTGCTTCACCAATGCCCAATAAGAACCGGCAAATGCCAAATTGTAAAGGGGTAACTGCAAACGCATGAAAGAGTCCTGCGGTTGTCCAGAAAGCCATGCAAAGCGAATAACCAATTCTGGTTCCCAATTTATCAATCACCAGGCCGGAAAAAGCATTTGATAACATATAAGCAACAAAGAAAGCTGTTCCTATATATCCAAATGCATCATCCGGTATTAATTTTCTTAAATCTCCATCTGCACTTAAATAATTAAAGGAGAGGCGATGGACATAATTTAGAAAGGTTGCCAAAAAAGCAAAGGATATCATTACCCATCGCATTTTTAGTGGTCTTTCATTGGTTAAAGCGGCCGTTGCATTTGCCATATAAGAATTTATTTCCCGTTTATAACGTTAAGCTTTGTCGTCAATCTAATGTCCGCTGATGAGCTTCCAATCAAAAGGTCAAAAGCACCTGGCTCTACCATAAAGTCGTGTGACTTTTCATCATAAAAAGCAAGCTTCTGTGCGGGTAAAGTAAGCGTTACCGTTTTAGTTTGTCCGGGATTTAGCGAAACTCGTTCAAATCCACGAAGTTCTTTTACCGGTCTTTTTACGCTTGATGCTATATCGTGTACATACAATTGAACTACTTCATCTCCGGCAAGTTTTCCTGTGTTAGTAACATCTACACTTACTGTTACCTTGCCTGATGGTGTTATTTGTTTATCAGACACATTTAAGTTAGCATATTTGAAAGTTGTATAACTTAATCCATGTCCGAAAGGAAAAAGTGGCTTACCATTAATGTACATATAGGTGAACCCTTTTGTAACATCATACTCATCCTGCGGAGGAACCTGCGATGCTGAAGCATAAACGGTATAGGGTAATTTTCCTCCTGGATTAACATTACCAAAAATCACATCTGCTATGGCATTAGCTCCCTGCTCACCACCCCACCAGGCTTCAATAATAGCAGGTGCACTTTCTTTAACTGCGGGAATGGTAAGCGGGCCAGCATTCATCAGCACAACAATGGTACGCGGATTTGCGGCCAATACTGTTTTGATTAATTCTTCCTGGTTGCCGGGCAGCCCTAATGAAGTGCGGTCACGGCCCTCTGCTTCAACGTTAAGCGTTGTACCTACATACAAAATAACTGCATCTGCTTTTTTTGCAGCATCGGCTGCTTTTTGTAACTCTTCTATTGTATTGAATACAGGAGGTGCAGGAGTATTTGAATTAGAATTTGAATTGTTTCTTGGTGGAGCAGGAGGAGCTTCAGATCCTTTGGCAAAAATTACTTCAGTGCCCGGAGAGACACGATTTTTAATACCCTGAATTGGAGTTATAGCTTCCATTGGCTTGCCGCTATAACCACCAGGAGTGAAAATATCTGCGTGAGGACCTATTACAGCTATGGTTTTTATCTTGCTTTTATCTAAAGGCAAAATATGATTCTTATTAGTTAACAGCACTATAGATTCCCGGGCTTCTTTCAATGCCAGTTGAAGATGCGCTGCATTTCCAATTACCGAAACCGGGATTTTGCTGTAAGAAACTTGTTCCTGCGGATCAAATTCTCCTAATAAAAAACGATCACGCATCACCCGATATACAGCATCATTAAGTCTTGCTTCCGGCAGTAAACCCTGCTTAACGGCTGCAGGAATGTATTGCATAAATTCTTTGTCAGAAAAATCGCAGCCCGCTTTCAGTGATCGGGCAACTGCCTGCTCATAGCTCATTTGTCCTTTTTCATGACCATTCACCATTGATTTTACACCACCAAGATCTGAAACTACAAAACCTTTAAATCCCCATTTATCTTTAAGTATATCAGTAAGCAAATGTTTATTGATATTATTAGGCGTGCCATTGATAGCATTATAAGAAGCCATAATGGATTGGGCTTTACCTTCCACAATACAATCTTTAAACTGAGGCAGCCAGTATTCATGCAACATGCGTTCACTTACGGTAGCAGAAAGCGCCTGGCGGTTTTCTTCCACGTTATTTACCGCAAAATGCTTTAACGTGGATACCAACTTAAGATGTTTTGGATCATTGCCTTGCAAACCTTCAACATAAGCAACTCCTATACGTCCGGTTAAGTATGGATCTTCACCAAAACATTCATTGATACGTCCCCAATACGGATTTCGGCTCATGTTGATGACCGGTGCCCGATAAATAAGCCCCTTTTTATCGCCCTGAAAATTTGGATTCTGATGCCAGCCATTGTATATAGCGCGGGCTTCATCGGAGATGGCAGTAGCTACTGCATACATAAGTTTTGGATCCCAGGTAGCTGCTGCTGCGATCGATACCGGAAACATAGTTGTTGGCCGGTTCCACACTACGCCATGTAAGCACTGATTCCATTTATCAGACTTAATTTTAAAGCGTTCGATATCGGGAGCAACATGATTTAAAAAAGCTGCTTTTTCTTCTAACGTCATACGAGACATCAGGTCATGTACACGCTCATCAACCGGCTGCGTATAATCGAGATATAAAGGAGCTTTTTCTGATTGTGCCTTCAGATTTTGAATGAAACAAAATACCAGCACAATCATCATCCATCTTCTTTGGCAATACAATACGTTAATTACTTTCTTCATGGTTCATAAATTTTTAATTATACAAAAAGATATACTGCTGGCAGTTACATTATTACTACAGTCACTATCGGCAACCATTATTTCAATCAACTATAAAATTGATTGTACTGATATTAATCTTTCTTTCGCTTCTGAAAATTTCAAAGGATTTTTTAAAGTTCTGCCCAGCCCACGCCATTCTACATTCATTACATCGCCTTCCTGCAGTTGAACCTGGTCTCCGAAACTAAATGCATCCGCTCCAAAAAAGTGAATATGAGCCTGGAACGGAATGCGATGACCGGGATATTTGAAATGATGATGTTCAAGATTTGACAAGCTATGAGCCATATTCTTTTCTCCTGACTGTATATCTTTTGTCCAGATAATGCTTCCGTCTCTTGAAATGCTGACTGTTCCGTATATTCCTTCAAAATCGGAAGTTAATACCAATTCAGGACCAATGGCGCAACACCTGAGTTTGGAAGGAGCGAGATAGAGGTAATTTTTTTTCTCCATTACATGGTCAGAAAATTCATTACCTGTGGTCAAACCTATTCTCCAGGGTTTTCCATTCAGGTCAACAATATATACACCTGCTACTTCCGGCTCCTCACCTCCATCATTACCAAAACAAGGTACTTCAAGACTTTCGCCGTGACCACGTAAAATATCTCCTGTTCCTTTATAAAACCATTCCGGTTGCACACCAACCGTTCCATTTTCAGGATGGCCGCCTTCTAAACCCCACTGATACATCTGCATGCTGTCTGTCAGTTTTGCTTCCTGTGCCTGATGCATCATCTGGCGGTTAAGCGCACTGTTTTTATGAGTAAGCCCGGTGCCGGAAACAATGCAGGCGGCAGGATTTTGAGGATAGTCGAATGATGGCAGCAGTTTCCATTCACTTTTACCTTCATATACAGAATTATAATCTAACAATTCACCTGATAAGCGGGATAAAATCAAACTTTCTATTTTCTCCTGTTTTTCAAGAGAATCAAATACCAGTTCGTATATAGAACCTGTATCTTTTAATAATGCCAACGAAGGCTCCCTAACCATAGCTACACGCCGCCCTATTCGAGGGTGAGTAAACTGAACCAACCTTAAGCTTTCTTTGCTCATAATTATTCTTTAGATTAAAGGAAGGAATATTAATTTATTAGAATGTCAGATTTTATTTAAACTGTGATCCAACCACCGTCTATCGAAAAACAACCACCGGTTGCATAGCTGGATGCACGACTTGCCAGGTAAAGAGCTATGCCGCCTATCTCATATAATTCTCCCCACCGGCCTATTGGAATTTTGGCGATGAATGCATTATATTTTTCAGGGTCGTTGGTAAGCGGCAGGTTTAAATCTGTAGCAAAAGGACCAGGTAAAATTGCATTCACGTTGATATTCTCCCTTGCCAGCTCCATTGCTAATGAACGTGTCAACTGTAAGATGGCGCCCTTACTGGTTGCATAAGCTGTACGCTCAGGTATGGCAGTAACAGAAAGCATGGAGCCAATGTTAATAATCCTTCCATAGCCATTTTTTTTCATGACAGGTACAACTTCACGACATGCTAACCAGGATCCTGTTACATTGACCTGCTGGACTTTATTAAAGTCATCTAAAGACAAATCTTCAATAGTGCCGCGAATGTTGATGCCCGCTGAATTTATAAGGATGTCAATTTTTCCAAAACGTTCTGCTGTTAATCTTACTGCCTCTTTTACGCTTTCTTCATCAGTTACATCACATACTGTACTCATGCAATTACCGGAGTATAAGCCCCTGATTTCTTTTTCAGCCTCACCGTTTTCTTTGGAAGATCTTGCCGCTATTGAAATATTCGCTCCTGCTTCTGCCAGTGCTTTAGCCATGGCTAAACCGAGTCCCCTGTTGCCGCCAATAATTAAAGCCACCTGCCCATCAAGTTTAAATAAATCGAGGATACTTTTTTCCACATTCATCATTTTAAGTTTATTCTATTATTTTAAAATTCTCCAGATGCTCTGTCTTTAAAGTAAGACCAACTCCCGGCTTATTATCATCTAACTGAAGATGCCCGTTTTCAGCAATTGCCTCTCCATCGAATATGTACCAAAACATTTCGTTGCCTACTTCAATTTCTGTTTGCGGAAAGTATTCAGCCATGGGTGAGGCGAAAGAACTCATAACAACATGTAAATTGTGCATCTGGCCACCATGCGGTATTACTTCAATGCCATGCATTAAGGCCATTGTACAGATCTTTTGAGCTTCGGTAAACCCGCCAACACGATTGGTATCAAATTGAAAAATATCAAGTGCATCCGCCTTAATCAGATCATGAAATCCATACCTGGTATATTCATGTTCTCCTCCTGAAAGTGGTATATCTGTGTACTGTTTTAATTTGGCAAAATTGTGAATCTCATCGGGTAACAGCAGCTCTTCAGCCCAGCGAAGATTATAAGGTTCGAGCGCTTTAAGAAATTGTTTGGCGTAAGGAAAATTAAAACCCATGTAGGCCTCAAGCATAATGTCCACCTCATCACCAACAGTTTCACGAACCACTTTTACCATTTCAATATTCTTTTTCATTCCGGCCATACCTTCTGTTAACGGATAACCGCAACGAAGCTTCATACCGGTAAAACCTTCACTCTTATAATGTGCGGCTTCTGCCTGCAAGCTGTCTAAATCTCGTGTGTATAAACGACTGTAATAAGTAGGTATAGATGCTTTTGTTCTTCCACCCATGAGCATAAAAACTGGTTGCTGAAATACATGGCCTTTAATATCCCACAATGCGATATCCAAAGCACTGATCGCAGCCAGAACAGCTCCCTTTCTTCCGTAGGCTACAGAAGAGCGGTACATCTTTTCGAACAGGTATTCAGTATTAAGCGGGTTCTCATTCAGCAACAGCCCCTTTAATTTTGAATCAATAATCATTTTAGTTACATCAGGACATAAGCCTGCATTACCAATCCCTATTTGTCCTTCATCGGTTTCAATTTCCACAACGAGCCAGCTAAAAAAGCGAAACGGCGCTTGCGAATCTTCCTGAAAGGGCAAGGCGCTTAATGGAGTTGCGAAAATGGTATCAGCAGTTTTAACCGGCCCATTCCACTGATAAAGTTTTGTTCTTACTGATTTTATTTTCATCTGTTTCTTTTATAGTTTCTCATATTTTATTGATCAATTGATTTCTTCTTATTATTCTACCAGGAATACTTGAGCAATGAAACTCCCTGTCTTGGTAAATCCATCTTCAACACAGCCTCACCATTTTTTATGGTTACCCATTCAGGTGAAGAGTATAATTGCAACTGACCAGCTCTTTCAAGTTCCGCTATCTGTTCATCAGAAGGACTTTTTGGTGATCCCATTTTCTTCCAGGCTTCATAAGAGTTGCTGAATTTTTGATCAATTCTATAATGCCGTAACAATACTTTACCATCAGGAACGCCATTCATTTTAATAGATACCGGTGAAGCCGGAACAGTAAGATCATTATTGTCATGATAATTCCAAACCAATACTGTTGCTGAATGTTCATCTTTGGCAGCAAGGGCATTAATATCGGGTTTTACCCCTCTTACACTCGAATCGCGAATGGTTATATAGTTGTAGGCGAGGTCTTTATTTACTTCAACCCTGTTGCCCTGCATCAATCCAAACATGCGGAAGACATTTAAAACCGGCTTGTCAACCCCGTTTGTAGCAAGGTCTCTAAACCCGCGAAACCAAGGTTGGTTTTCAAATTCAAAAGCCCATGTTACTGCGCCTAATAAGTTTACTCCTGCATTTTCAGCGAGGTCATATTTTCTGGCAAAAGCAGCTGCAGTATAACTTGAATACATTGTCCCGTTTCTATATGCATTTTGCGGATTAAAGTCTTCTGAACATGCAGCACAACCTTCAGGGTCTGATTCGCCAATAATGATTGGCAAATTTTTCAAAGTTGGATAAGATGCTACTATTTTAAAACCTGCATCAATATCGCGTAGTTGTTTACCCAGGTTCATCTGAACCATTCCGTTTACCACCTTTGGTTCTCCTTTAGCATGAAAGGTAATCAAATCAATCGGAGAGCCTTTTTTACCGGTAACATAATTCTTTCCGTTTACCACATGATCTAAAAATGCCTTCATAAATACCGCAGCATCTTCCCAGCCCGGACCTGTTACCTCAGGACCACCAATCTTCGCAGTTGGTAAAGCCCGTTTCACTGCATCTGCTGTATAGTCATACAACTTAATATATTCTTCTGTTGTCCCTTTCCAGTAATCAATATTGGGTTCATTCCACATTTCCCAATTCCACGATTCTACTTCAGCTTTTCCATATCGTGACACCGAGTGTTTTACCCATTCATATACAAGGTTTGCAAATTTTACATAGTCTTTTGGAGGATAAGCCCATCCTGTAAAAATGTTCCCATATTTTTGTTCGGGATCCCAATGATGGCGGTATGGTTCAGGCTTGGTAGATAAAGCTTCGGGCATAAAACCAATTTGTGCAATAGGTTTCATTCCTCTTTTAATATAAGTATCAAAAATACTATCAATTATAGTCCAACTGTAAACAGGTCTGCCCTGGGCATCTTCAGTATAAGCATTAGTTGACCCCCATTTTAAAGCCGCAGTTCCATTACCGGTAACCAACAGGCTGTGAACCCTCACATTAACGGGGACTTTACTCAACTTCGAGATTTCAGTAAGCAGTTTTTTGCCGTCTTTCATGTAAGTATAATTGGGCTCATCGTAGCCAAAAAAAGCCCAGATCGGTTTCAATGGACCTTTCGCCTTATTAAAATCTACCCTTATTGAGACCGTGTCAGATGAAGAATTACCGCTTTGAGCAGAAGCTTCATTATTTCCTAAAAGATTTAAAAATAACGAAAGGAAAACCAGAAGTCTTACCGGGTGCATTAAATAATTGTATTTCATAACTTATTACTTATCTTTTGAATTCATTATTTAAATTTATTTTAGGTTTTTTATAAACAAAGCTTAATAATTCAAAAAAGCTTTAACCTAAATACCAAACCTTAGTAACCAGGATTTTGCTCCAGTTTTGAATTACGGCTTATTTGTATAGCCGGTATAGGAAACAGTACGTGTTTGTCAGCGGCAGCAGTTATCCCCAGTTTCTGAGCATTACTGATTAACCTGTCGTGACGCAATAAATCGTACCTGTAATGGCCCTCACCAACAAATTCACGTGCATATTCTATCAAAACCGAGTCGCGGAACTGTCCCTGGTTTAAGTTAGCTAAATCAGGATAAATGCTGGCAGGCTGCTCAAAAGGAGTTCCTGCAGCCCTTGCCCTGCGCCGGACACTATTGATTGCATCATAAGCTTCGGGTGTAGGACCACCAGTTGATTCGTTAATAGCTTCAGCATACATCAGTAAAACATCGGAATAACGGATAAGAGGATCATTAACACCTTCTTTTAACGTACCGGTTGCAAAATTTATACGGTGGTATTTTGTCAAAAATGGAGCATACAACTTAACAGTATCCATAACCAGATTAGCCGGACTTACTCCATTTTTATAGTAATAGGGCATTTTGTCTCTCATCGTCCACCACTTTCTATAAGTATCAGGAGTTGAATTGAAAAATTCTTTTCTTGCCTGAAAGATCACCAGGTCTTTCAGCGTGTGGAACTGTATGTTTGTACCATCCGGCAACGTCATAGCTGGCGGTCCGAAGAGATAGATCATTCTTGTTTGAAATTGTTGGGAATTGCTGTTAGCATTACCTCCATGCTGTACAAAGAAAATTTGTTCTTTTCCATATTGAAAATCAGGATTCAGTATGTTCTCGTAATCATTCAATAATCCGTAAACATTCATGTCCATTACTTTTTTGGCTTCTTCAGCCGCCTTTTGCCAATTTCGTTGTTGCAGGTAAACCTTAGCCAGCAGCGCAGTAGCTGCCCCCGAAGTTGCTCTTCCAACTGCCTGATCACTTGAACTGAAAGGGCTCAATTCTGTTTGTGCCTGTTGCAGATCACTAATAATTTGTGTATACACTTCATCTGCTGTATTACGAGGTTTAGAGGCTTCACTCAGATCTGTTGTACCATGAACATAAAGGGGGACACCTCCAAACATTCGTACAAGATTGAAGTAAAAAAAGGCTCTTAAGAATTTTGCCTGACCATCAATTCTTGCTTTAGATGCAGAAGGAATACTTGATAGTTCAAGTTTATCAATCAGCGTATTATCCCAGTTTATTGCCGTATAAAAAATATTCCATCCTGTTATCAGCTCTATCGCGTCCGATGTCCAGGTATAAGTATTCCATTCATTGGTAATACCTGACCTGTCACCTGAACCATTGGCAGATCCGCCACCAGTTAATGTACCTGCGGTAACATCTCCCAAGGTTATCCATTGTCCATCGCGATAGGGGTCATTCCATAATTGATTATAAACTCCATTGAGGGCAAGCTGAGCCTGGTCCTCAGTTTTATAAAATTCGTCCACAGCAACCTGGCTGTAAATACTCTCATCTAAAGTGGGTCTGCAACCTGAAAAGGCAAGCACCACAATAATGAGTAAAAGAAAGGAGCTTTTATATATATAATTATAAGAAATCTTTCTCATCTTAATTTTTTTATGTTTTAAAATCCAAGTTGAATACTAAAGTTGTAGGTTCTGGAGGGGGGATAACCAAAACGGTCCATCCCTTTAGAGATATTGCTGCTTCCATAAGAGTTTACTTCAGGATCGTAACCGGAATATTTGGTAAAAACAGCAAGGTTATCTACACCTGCTCCCAGCCTGGCTGTACGCACAAATTTATTTGCAAACCATCCTTTTACCGGTAAACTGTAGCCCAAAGAAATATTTTGTATACGAAGAAATGATCCGTCTTCCACCAATATAGAACTTACTCTTTGCGGATTCGAAACACGGGCGGAAGGATATGTTCCCTTTGGATTTGTTGCGTTCCACTCATCTAAACGTTTTGCATGAGGTCCTAAACCATCTAAAACCAGTTGCTGAGCAGCGAGATTTAGGACTTTATTACCGTATTCACCATAAACGAAAACATGAAGGTTCCACTGGTTATAAGTAAAATCATTGGTAAGACCATAAGTGAATGTAGGATTTGGATTTCCTAAAAACACATCATCATTTTCCGTATCATACCTGCCTTCTCCGTTAACATCTTTATACCTTATATCACCAGGTTTCGCAGCAGGCATAGTTCCAATATGATCAATTTCCTCCTGAGATTGCCAGATACCTTCATAAACAGAACCGTAAAACTCCCCTACCGAATGTCCGGGTTGTAAACGGGCAGTATTTTTATCATGAGGAGTTACATTACCACCCCCTACCCATCCGCTGTATAAGTAAGGTGCACCACCCAGAGACAGAATTTGGTTCTTGTTAAATGAAATATTGAAATTGGTATTCCATGTTAATTTACCCGCTAAATTGGTGCTGTTAACAGCAAGTTCAACGCCCTTGTTTAACATTGAACCGGTATTTTGCAGCACACTTCCAAAACCAGTTTGAGATGGTACCGGAACATCTAACAAAAGATCAGTAGTTTTCTTATAGTAGTAATCTACAGAAAGATTTAAGCGGTTTTTAAAGAAACCCATATCAAGACCGACATTATATTCACCGGTCTTTTCCCAACTTAAATCAGGATTGGCCAAGTTGTTTGGATATGCAATAGGAACCCTTGTTGCGCCATAGATATAAGAAGACCTGGTACCAAATGAAGTTCCTAATAAAGAAAGTGAACGATATACGCCGATAGCTTCATTCCCGGTTTTACCGTAGCTGGTACGAAGCTTTAACTGGCTAAATAAATTCATCTTTTTGATGAAATCTTCTTCCGCTAATTGCCATGCAAATGATACTGCCGGAAAAACACCGAATTTGTTGTTCTTACCAAATTTCGAATCACCATCAGCCCTTACAGAAGCCGTAAGAAGATATTTATTATAAAGAGAATAGTTAACTCTCCCCAAATAAGAAATAAGCGTCCATTCTGATTGGCCACTGCCGGGTGTTTGAACACTACTGCCAAGTCCAAGGTTATAATACTGAAAGATATCACTTGGGAAACCAAAAGATGATGCATCTAATGATTCATTTGTATTCTTTTGATAAGTATAACCACCTAAAAGTGTAACTCTATGAATATTGTTAATGGTTGTATTGTACGTAATTGTATTGGCATTGCTGATATTTATATTTTTTAAACTTGTTTGTCTTGCCCTGCCATTAGTACCTGCTGAAGCTTCTGAACCTATCGGAAAATATTCATGCCAGCGCCAGTCATTGATATCAAAACCAAATCTTACATTTACGTCAAGACCTTTTGCAAGATTATAATTGGCATAAACATTACCGATGATACGACCGGTATTGGCAAGCTGCTGATATTTATCAGTCATTACCAGGGGGTTCTCACGTCCACCACCTAAAGGATAGTTAGCAAATACAGTTGGTTGTCCAAGACTATCCCTGGCAGGTATAGTAGGCGGAGCTTCATAAATGGCATCTATAACATTTGAAACACCTTCATACCCTTTAGTATCAGTTGGAACAATTCTATTATTGGTTAAGCTAAACATCAGGCTTTCACCAATTTTTAATCGCTTGCTGACATCAGCATCAAGATTAATTGTTGTTCCGTATCTTTTAAAATCAGAACCGCGGATTATGCCCTGCTGATCTGAGATATTTGCTGCGATCATATAACGTATGGCAGACGATCCGCCTGAAAAAGAAAGTTTATAGTTTTTACTGGGTGCAGTACGAAAAACCTCATCCTGCCAATCAGTTCCTTTACCAAAAGAAGCAACCTGATCATCAGTATAAACTTTTGATTGTCCTGACAGAACAGCTCTTTCATTTGCCTGTTGTGCCCATTGCTTCGCATTTAAAAAAGGAAGTTTCTTACTTAATTTTTGAATACCGTATGAGTATTCCAGATTTACATTTTGCTGATTAGACTTACCGCGTTTTGTTGTAATTAACACTACGCCGTTTGCAGCACGTGATCCATAAATGGCAGTTGCCGAAGCATCTTTTAATACCTCAATTGAAGCAATATCTGAAGGATCTATTGAATTGAGAGGATTTGGTGCAGCACCAAAAGTACCTATGTCGCCACTTCTTCCCGTAGCAAAATCATTGGAAATAGGCATCCCGTCTATTACATATAATGGCGCTCCACCCGCTGATATAGAAGCAGTACCACGTATCTGAACTGAAATTCCTCCACCCGGAGCGTGTGAATTAGTATGCACCTGTACTCCGGAAACTTTTCCTCTTAATGCCTGGTCCGGCGTAATAATGGAAGATTTTTCAATATCCTTTTCAGTTATTGAACCTATGGCTCCCGTCAGGTCCTTTTTTCTCTGAGTGCCATATCCAATTACTATTACATTATCCATTGTATTGATTTTGTCTGTCAATGCAATCCTGATGTCTTTGCCTTGTGTAATAGTAACTTCCTGGTCTTCATATCCTACATATGAAACATTTAAAACAGCTCCTTTTGGAGCGTCAATGGTAAAAGAGCCATTGGCTGATGTTGTAGTAGCTATTGTTTTTCCTTTTACGGTTATGGTCACGCCTTCAAGGGGTTTACCTGATGCATCTGTAACCATTCCGCGGACAGGAACGAAAGCCATTGCTGAATTATAAAACAGAAGCAATAGCAACATTATCAAAAGAGTGGAAATCTTTCCATTTCCCTCCATTCGTTTTGTAAGGACTTTCATACGGCAATTTTTGTTTTTTAAAGTAAAAAGAATTTACTTGTCGAGCTTGTTTCCATGCTCAACCAAATGTTTTTTAATCTTATAGTTTAGTTGAAATTTTTTTTATAATATCATAGGCAAATTGTAAGGAATTTGTTTGCAATCGTTTTCTTATTTTTTTATATGCAATTCTTTTTTCGCTCAAAGAAAAGAACTTCTTCTGCCAGGGGAATTTTACTCCTATATCTTTTGGAAAATGCTATCTATAAATCTTTAATTTTTAATTTTTGTAAGGGATTTATTTGCAATCGTTTTTTAATTTTTTTATATGACAATCCTGTTCCTGTTCAAAGAAAAGAACTTCTTCTACAAAGGGCATCTTACTCCTATATTTTAGGAAAAAGCTAGCTATAAATCTTTAATTGAAATATTGGCAATAAATGAATAATCTGTTTATTTGTTAGAAGCAGAAGGCCTTTACTACTTTGTCTTTAAAGTTCATGCCTTAGGCAAACTTTACTTTATTTTCTATGTTTGTTTTAAACAAAAATGTCTAAATACATTACCTCGTCAGAAACAGGCATTATTCCATGCTTTTGTAATGAATTAAAATATAAACTGTCACCTGTCTTTAAAAGGTATTCAACTTCTCCTACCTTCATTTTCATTTGACCATAAATAATATAAATAAATTCCTCTCCTTCATGAGATACTTCATGTGGTTTTACTTCTCCTTTTTTAGCAACAAACAAAAAAGGTTGCATTTTTTTTTCATGATACTCTGAAGCATAAGGGTATATTGAGTATCCTTTATCTGTAGAAGTTAAGTTTTCTTCAGCATTTCGCCTTGTTGTCATGATAGCATTTAAAAATCCATCATGTTCCAGCAAATTAGAAATGTTAGTGCCCAGTGCCTGTGCAATTTTAACCAGGGCAGCCACAGAAGGAACCGTTTTATTATTTTCAATTTTTGAAATCATACTCTTTGAAAGTTCACTTAAATCAGCTATTTCCTGTAATGTTCTTTTTTGATTAGTACGTAAAACTCTGATGCGATCTCCTATATTAAGTTTATTGATTTTTTCATCTATTAATAACTCATTTAACATTAAACTTTGTTTACTACTTTAATTATTTGTTTCCTTTCATTCAACCTTGTTGAATTCAAAGATATAAAATTTAGTATTCAATCCATATTTTTTTAAACATTTTTTTAGGAAAAGATTAATTTGATCTCAAAACTCCTTCCACCCTTATAATTGAATGCTGGTTCGCGAACTAAAATGAGTGCAATTAAAACTACCGTATGATTAATTCCCTCAGGCCGTGCGCTGTACCCTTATTTCTGATCATCTTACCGTTTATGAGAAAAAGGGCTTGGTACAATACATGTAAAAGGACTTCCGCTATATGCACATCGAGGTGGTTTAAGAGCTTTTCAATGTATACTATAACAGATTCTGATACCGTGCAGAAACAGCAGTGGTAAACGAGCTGGGAGACTAATTAGTAAATGCAAAAGAAGAAAAAAGAATGCTGGTAAAATAAAATCATTCAAAACAATGTCGACCTTTTGCCCGATTATGAAGACGAAACATTAACCATAGTACTTGTATAGCCTTTTGTGCCTCCCGATTTAATCGAGCAGCAACAAAACTTGCAGAATTGCTCCATCAACAGAAACAGTTTAAGCTGCATATTTTTTTCTACCCTACCCTTTTAAGCGGGGCAGTCGAAGCTGTTAACTCATTTGCAGATAAATGACTGATGTCATTGATATAATTCAGGAAAATATGAAGTTTGGCCTTATACTGCCCCTTGTCTAATTTATACAAAAAAGCGCCTTTTCGTGAACCGGATTTATCTTTTACTTCGAGTTTAATTAATAATCCTGTTGATATTAATTTCCTGATAAAATTTCTCTTGTCAAAAGTAGTTTCATATACACCTTCGTATAGGTTTTGCAACTGGGGGATAGTAAAGTTTTCGGGTAATAGCTCAAACAGCAATGGCTGGATAGCGGCTTTGTAACGCAATTGATTTTTAGCCATTCTAACCATTTCATCATGATCAAAAATCAACCTTGGCCTGTTATTTACTAAAAACCATTCTGCATGATATTCATTGCTGATTTGTTTTTTGTACCGCTCTATATCAATAAGAGCGAAATAAGACACTGAAACAGTTCTTTCCGCAGGATCACGGTTTGTGTTACTAAATGCGTATAACTGTTCGAGATAAATATGTTCAAGACCGGTTAATTTTTTAAGAATGCGGTCAGCAGCTTCATCAAGGTTCTCTTTTTCTTCCAAAAATCCGCCCATCAAACTCCACTTATTCTTTTCGGGTTCAAAACTCCTTTGAATAAGCAACAACTTAAGATCTTTTCCATCGAAACCAAAAATGATGCAATCGACAGCAAGCAGAAAATGTTGCTGGCCTTTATATTTATTCATTAGCTTGATATGATGCCTTAAATATAATTATTAAAAGATAATAATTGAAACAATTAAACGAAATTTTTTAAAAACAAATACTACATGCCGAAAGGATATGTTTCCGGCACTGCAGATGTATCAGGATGCAAATGCAAAGGATGAAGTGCATTGGTTTGATCAATGTAAATAAATGCATCGTACCGTGCGGGCAAAACGGTGGGAACATAATTGCCATAACGCTCGTATTGCGGCCGGTAAACTACCCCTATTGCCCTGTGATCAATTCGCTTTTCATTTAAAAAAGAATTTCTTATATCCTCCATCAATAACAATTTGTTTTCCTTGCCTGCCTTGTGCAACAAATATTCCCAGCTTCCTTTTCTGCTATCGGGAACAAGCATTTGTTGCATCTCTGCTCCCCAACTGCTTCCGGCAATTACGCTGCCATTATAGGAACCAAACCCTAATAAAAATGTTTTTCCCGGAAATTTTTGCCTTGCCAGCTCACCTATATTGTACATGCCTTCGTCGGCCATATCTGTTGCACTTGAGTCTCCTATATGTGTGTTATGTGCCCATACTATAGCTTTCGAATCCGGGCCATGAAAGTTAAGTAAGCGCTCCAGCGTTTCCTGCATGTGCGTATCCCTGATATTCCACGATTCTGCACTGCTTCTTATCATAGCCCGGTAATACTTTTCTGCATTTACTGCTATTAAAGCATTTTGTTCGGCGCTAAAGATGGTTTCTTCCTGCAGCCGCTGATCAGGTTGTCTTTTTTGTATCTGCTGCAATAAAGCCAGCACTTCATCTTCACACAAGTCTGGTATAAGTTGGCTTGCATAAGCATAAGATGTTCCATCTTCTTTGTAGGGTTCAAAGCACCGGAATGTTTCTGTCGCTTTTTTCAATGCTTCAGGATCAGTTTTTTCAAGATACCCGCGGATAGCGTCAAGCGATTCCCAAAGACTGTAAACATCAAGACCATAAAAGCCTGTTTTTTTCTCCCGGTGTTTATTATATTTATGCATCCATTCACATAGCTTGGCAATCTCCCGATTTGCCCACATCCATGTTGGCCACCGGTCAAATTTTTTTAAAACTTCTGTTATTTTGCTATTGTAAGCGGTATCGCTCTTTATGCAGCAGTTGATATTATAGCAGTCTGGCCAGTCGCCTTCTACGGCAATAAAATTAAAATTCTTTTCCGTGATTAATTTTTTCGAGATATGACTTCTCCATTCATAATATTCATGTGTGCCATGTGAAGCTTCGCCCAGCATTACAACACGTGCATCTCCTATCCTTTCAAATAATATGTCGGGCGATTCCATGCTTTCTAACCTCACCGCCTTTTCATGTATTAAATCAATAGCTTCCCTTTCCTCATCCCGGGTTATATGACTATTAAAAAGCTTCATAGAAATAATTTTTATCCAAAAGCTGAATCATAAAGCGTGCTAAGTTGTTTATTTCTTAATCGTCACAATAACTAACTACTGCCCGGCCTTATTTGACTTATAATCTTTGCCTTTTAACTTTTGTCTTTTGCGTAAAAATCAAAAGCTTATTAACTATCCCTCATTTCTTGAGCCCACATGTCCCTGTCATCGGGGGAAAATTTCCAGGGGGCAAAATTATTTTCAACGTTGCTAAACATGCCGTTCCATTCTGCAGGGGCATTACTTTCTTCCATAATTAAGTAGCGTCTTAATTGTACAATAATATCAAGGGGACTAATACTTACCGGACACTCTTCCACACAGGCCTGGCAGGTTGTACATGCTCTTAATTCTTCTGTGGTAATATAATTGTGCAACAAAGTTTTGCCGTCATCTGCAAAATGACCATTCTTATTAATGTTCCTGCCCATTTCTTCCATTCGATCTCTTGTGTCCATCATTATTTTGCGCGGATTGAGCTTTTTGCCTGTTATATTAGCCGGGCAGGCGACAGTGCATCTTCCGCATTCTGTACAGCTATAGGCATCCATTAAGTTTTTCCAGGTGAGGTCTGGTACGTCTTTGGCTCCAAATTTTACCGGCGCCTGTTCTCCTGCCGGGGCAAGTTCGGGTTGCATCGCATATATGACTTCATTTTGAATTTCCCTCATATTTTTAAATTTGCCTTCTGAGGCAAGACTGCTATAATAAGTATTGGGAAAACCAAGAATAATATGCAGATGCTTGGAATAAGGCAGGTAATTCATAAAAGCAAGCACGCCGGTTATATGGAGCCACCAACAAGTCCGCTCTATAACCACCAGTGTTGAGCTTCGCATCTCAGCAAATAGTGGCGTGATGAAACCAGAAACAAAAAAGGATGCAGTTTGATGGTAATGCCCGTATTGTTTCAACTGCAATGCTTTATCTGCAGCATTCATAGTAAGAAATAACGTCATCAGAATGATTTCTGTAATAAGAATAATATTGGCATCTGTCTTGGGAAAGCCTTCAAGTTCTTGCCTGTTAAGACGATTAACTTTTACCACATTTCTCCTGAGAAGAAAAACGACACAAGCTGCAAGCACACCAAAAGCAAGTATTTCAAACCCATTTATCAGCCACCCATACACAGCGCCAAGTACAGGAGCGAATAAACGGTGCGTACCAAAAATACCGTCTGAGATAATCTCGAGAATTTCAATATTTATGATAATGAAACCAGCATAAATAACAAAGTGCATCACCCCCACCACCGGATATCGAAACATCTTTTTTTGGCCAAATGCCAGCAGCAGAACTTTTTTCCATCTTATGGCTTTGTTGTCATTTATTTCAACATTGCGACCTAATAAAATATTTCTTTTTATATTTCTTACATTTCTGATAAAAAACCAGATGGCGGCACCCGCAATCAGTATAAAAAGCATTTGCTGAATGATTTCCATAAATAAATATTCAATGCAATATAAGCTTTTGAATAGTATAGAGGCGGGGTTACCAGTTACTTTTATAGCTATTTTTGACCCTAAAACCCAAGAATAGTGGCAGCAAAAAACAAGATATTATCAAAAGAGGCGGCAGAAAGAAAAATGGAGCGTATCGCACTTGAAATTGCAGGGCAGTTATACAACGAAAATGACCCGCTGATAATTATCGGTATCGAAGGCAGTGGAATGGTAATAGCAGAAAAGCTTTTTCTTTTATTAAAACCATTGCTGCACATACCAGTGCAACTTATTACCTGCCATATAAATAAAAGAAATACTGATGTTATCTCGTACAGCGAACAAATTGACTTTAACAACAAGAATATTTTACTTGTCGATGATGTTACAAATAGCGGAAGAACTTTACTCTATGCACTAAAGCCGTTGCTTGAATATCAGCCCAAAAGAATTCAAACCATGTCGCTTGTGGAAAGAATGCATAAAAGCTTTCCCATAAAAATTGATTACATAGGATTATCAATAGCCACTACGCTGCAGGATCATATACAGGTAGAAGTGGAAAACGGGGAAGTTACGGGCGCGTATATTATGTAAAGCCCCAATTATCCAATACTCAATTGCTCATTGTTCATTGCTCATTGTTCATTCCTCATTGCTCATTGTTCATTTCTCATTGCTCATTGCGCATTGTTCATTGCTCGTTGCTCATTGTTCATTCCTCATTGCCCCAGCCTCCTCACTGCCTCAGCCGCTTCCTTCAATTGGGGGTCGAGACCAAAAGAGCGTTTATAATCAACAATTGCCTCCGCTTTATTGCCTGATGCTTCCTCGCACTTAGCCTTCCAGTAATAAGCATCTGCATAAGTATTATTTACAGCAATGGCAGTTTCAAAAATTTTTGAGGCTGCGCTGTAGTTTTTGCTGTCATAATAAATAAAACCTTTTTCCATATACGCCTCCATCAGCGTATAATTATCATTAATAGCTCTATCAAATAATTGCAAAGCCTGTTTAGCTGCGCCTGTTCTCGCATAATAGACACCTGCAATAAAATTACAATCCGCATCTGTTTCTCTGCCCATTCCCAACCGGTTTACGTTCCCGCAGATCAGAAGCGCTTTCCGGTTTTTAGCTTCTGCATACAGGTTGGCAAGGCGCAACTGCGCCTCAACCGACGGATAAATATTTATTGCCTTTGTATAACTGTCTATAGCCGCCGCCGTATCTTTATTATCTTCCTGCAATTGGGCTTTTGTAAACCACAAGCCGTTATTAAGACTGTCTCTTTTTATAAGGCTGTCGGTTTGTGAAATAGCTTCGGTATACATTTTCAGGCTATCGTAAGAATTTACTAACCGCATTCTTAAGCCCGCGCTGTCCGGGTATTGCCTCACACCGGCTTTCAACTGATCTGTATATGGCAGTTGCTCCTTGTTTTTTGCCGTTTCATTTTTTTCATTTTGCGAGCAGGAAATAACAACAACTGAAACAACTATAATAACTATTTCCATTTTCATATAGCAAAAATAAACGGGTAAAAGCTGGTTTCCTCTTTTTTCCGCGACTGCTGCCTGTATTCCAACAATTTCTTTTGCTAAAAATTAAAAATCCGAAGGTTTTCGTTGCAGATGGCAAGAATGATTTAATTACCTGCAGCGATGATGATTAAGCGTTAATTTTGCCCCAAATAAAAAATTCACTTATGTACCAGGCATTATTGCTCTTACACAACTTAGGGCGTTGGGTGGTTATAATACTATTGTTGATAGCTATTTTTAAGTCGGCAAGCGGGTTGGCCGGCGAAAGGCCTTTTACAAACGGAGATAAAAAAACAGGTTTATTTTTAATGATATCAGCGCATATTATGTTACTTATCGGGTTGTACCAGTGGTTCGCCGGGCCGTGGGGATTTCACAACATTCAGAACCTCGGTATGAAGGCGGTTATGCAAAACAATGTGTATCGCTTCTGGGCTGTCGAGCATATAACCGGGATGCTTATTGGCATCATTCTTATCACAATCGGCAGAGGTTCTGCCAAAAAAAATATAAGTGACAAAGCAAAGCACAGACGTTCATTCTGGTTTTATTTTATTGCATTTATTATAATTATCGCCTCCGTTCCCTGGCCTTTCAGAGAAGTGGCAAGACCACTTTTTCGTGGAATGCATTAAATTTTTTTTAAATACCCGGTATGTTTTCTTTTTTGGTAGCCAGCAGCAGAACATGTATTTAACATCCGTTGCGTCCTTTTACCTACCGTTAGGACACAAATACTAAGTCCACAGATTCAATAACGGCTAAAAAAATGCAGTAAAATAAACATTTTACTTTTCTGTGTATTTGCAAGCAGGCTAATTCTAATTTACCATCGAATAGCCCGAAGGGCTTAAATTTGAATAGCCTTTGGTGAAACCAAAGGTTTTGAAAAGAAGATAGTTAACAACCCTGAAGGGGTTGAATGAATAATTATTTATCAATAAACAAAACTGAGTTATTTCTATTTATATGAGCTCGTTCAGACAAATTTATTATCAAATTGTATTTAGTACAAAAAACCGTGAAAGCTCTATTTGTATCGAACACGAGCAAGAGTTATATAAATATATTTGGGGGCATTATCAATAATCTTAAGTGCAAGTTATATAGGATTAATAGCATGCCAGATCATATTCATATTTTTTCCGATTTACATCCAACTATATGTTTAGCCGGGTATGTAAAGAGTATAAAGGTGGGGAGCAATACATGGATGAAAGAGAGCGGAAAATTTCCAATGTTTAACGGGTGGCAAGATGGCTATGGTGCATTTACATATTGTATAAAAGAAAAGGACACGATAATTGATTATATAAAAAATCAAAAAGAACACCACAGGAAAGAAACTTTCCTGGATGAATACCGGCATTTACTGAAGGAAAACGGGATAGAGTTTGATGAGAAGTATTTGTTGTAACTAATTATTCAACCCCGTTGGGGTTGTGTTGTTTGATGTAAACGGCTCCCCGGTTTACAACCGGAGCTATTCAAATGCAAGCCCTTCGGGCTTTGAAAAGATGTGTCTTAACGGTAGCTCTTTTACTGAAAATCTTTATTCGGCTTTTTTTAAAATCTGAACAAAAAAAATTGTTTTTATGGACTTACAATTAAAAGGAAAAACAGCATTTATAAGCGGCTCTACGCAGGGGATTGGGTTTGCGACTGCAAAAAAATTATTGCAGGAAGAAGCAACAGTAGTCATAAACGGACGCACACAGCAAAGAGCAGACAAAGCCGCAGAAGAATTAAAACAACAGGTACCCGGGGCAAAGGTTTCAGGTATTGCAGCAGATTTTTCAAAAGCAGGTGAAATACAAAATATATTTGAACGACTTCCTTCAGTTGATATTCTTATAAACAACGTCGCCATTTTTGAGCCAAAACCATTTGCAGAAATAAGCGATGAAGAATGGCTGAGATTTTATGAAATAAATGTTTTAAGCGGCATTCGGTTATCCCGATATTATTTTCCGCAAATGATACAAAAAAATTGGGGAAGGATTATCTTTATCTCAAGCGAATCTGCTATCAATATTCCCGAGGAAATGATTCACTACGGTATGACAAAAACTGCACAGCTTGCCGTTGCACGCGGACTTGCTGAGTTAACCAAAGGAACGAACGTGACAGTAAATGCTGTGCTGCCCGGCCCGACCAAAAGTGAAGGAGTTGCAGAGTTTGTTAATAATCTTGCAAAACAACAAAACAAAACAAGCCAGGAAACGGAAATAGATTTTTTTAAAACTGCCCGTCCCACATCAATTATTCAGCGTTTTGCAAGTCCCGCCGAAATTGCCAACATGATCGTTTACATAAGCAGTCCTTTATCGGCAGCAACAAACGGAGCGGCAATAAGAGCGGATGGCGGTGTGGTAAAAACAATTATTTAGATCGGCACTAGATCGTTGGAGTAATAAGTTAATTGGTCATTAAGTCATTCAGTTAATTAGGGTTAGTGGTCGGTGGTCGGCCGTCAGTGGTCTGCATTTTATTCTTCTCATTAACAACTGTATAAAAAGTGGAACAAACTAAAATCATAGCATCAGCGTCAGCAGAAAACAATGGTGAACTGTATACGACTATTTTAAGAAAAAATCAGCACCTTCTTATAGCTGATGAATTGCAGGAGCTTGGAGGTAAAGACGAAGGGCCGGCGCCTGGCGATTATTTGTGCATGGCTTTAGCTTCGTGTAAGGTAATAACTTTAAGAATGTATGCCCGGAGAAAAAACTGGAGCGCTGATGTTATAAAAGTTAAAGCGTGGCTTGTAAAAGGCGCTGACATGGAATCAGGCAATAATACTTTTTTCTGTGAGGTTGAGATAAAAGGAGATATTACGGAGGAGCAGAAATCGAGAATGCTGGAAATTGCTAAAGCCTGCCCTGTTGATAAATTGTTAGGGAAGCCAAGCGATATTTTGTCTGTATTGATATAAGGTCAATTAAAAATTCAAATAATTAAAAACATTGTATAAAAGCCTGAAACAATACCAAACAAAAAAAACTCCCGTGGAAACAGGAGTTAACTTTTAAATGAAAAAAGCATCTCATTAAACAAAAACTAAAAGCAGACATATCTATAACGCAGGAAAAATGCCTTTATTGTATATCGCAGAAAAAAAATTTACAACGGACAACGGACAATGGACAATGGACAATGGACAATGGACAACGGACAATGGACAATGGACAATGGACAATGGACAATGGACAATGGACAATGGACAATGGACAATGGACAATGGACAATGGACAATGAACAATGGACAATGGACAACGGACAATGGACAATGGACAATGGACAACGGACAACGATCAACGGACAACGGACAAACAACTAGACTGCTGACTTATTTCCCAGTTCAATCACCTCGCAGTCTTTAATATTTTCTTCGTCTATTGTAAAGCGAACCAGGGTGCGTACTTTATGCCAGCCTTGTTTGCCGGCAGCGCCAGGGTTTATATGGAGACATTTAAATTTCTGATCGTAAATAATTTTTAAAATGTGGGAATGACCGGAAATAAAAATTTGCGGTTGAAAAGAAATTATTTCGGTTTTTGCAAGCGGAGTGTACTTTCCGGGGTAGCCGCCTATATGAATCATCAATACTTTCACTTTTTCGCAGGTAAATTTTAAGACTTCCGGAAATCTGCTTCTTATATCGTTGCCGTCTATGTTTCCATATACGCCTCTTAAGGGTTTGAATTTTTCGAGCTGTTCTGCAACTTCTATTGAACCAAAGTCTCCTGCATGCCAGATTTCGTCGCACATTTCAAAATGCTTAAAAACTGCTTCATCAAGGTAGTGGTGGGTGTCTGATATTAATCCTATTCGTTTCAAAATAATATTTTATTAAAATTATTAATTTACATTTTTGCAATTTTATTAATTTACACCTGTTAACACACGGAAAAGGAGTATAACAGGAAGATTTAAGCAAATTTTGATAAAAGATCAATAAAGATTTGCCGTACAAGGGAGTGACACAACGATGCTTAATAGTTATTCAAAAGCCGGTAACCAAAGAAGTAATTATTGCAGTAATAGAAAAAGTAATGAAATTTATCATTTTAAAAACCATAACGTATGCTGAAAATCAATGAACTAATGGAAGGAGACTTTGTAATGGCAGAATATGACGGGCAGGTGAAAGAGGGGGAAATAATAAATATAGATAATCTTGAAAAAAAAGCTTGTGTTTTAACGTCAGATGGACAGGAATTTTGGTATGAAGCGCGACATTTAGTGCCTATTGTGCTTGATGAAGCGCAATTATTTAAACTTGGATTCCAAAAGCAGGCAAACGACGATGGTTCGATTAAATATGCAAAAGGAGCTTTCAGGGTTCTTATTAATAGCTCTGACGATTTTTCAAATTTCGATATGTGGTACCGCGAAGATAGACGGTATATAAAACAGCCGATATATTTACATGATTTCCAAAACAAATATTTTGATATGACAAAGATACATCTTACCAAAGATTGATGCTGAAAGTATAAATTTTGTAACAGCCCGTTTCTTTAAACGGGCTTCTTTCATTTCTCCAGGCAGTTAATGAAAAGTTGTTACCTTAATACCATAAGGCTTATAAATTTCTAATGTTATAATTCAGCTCTTATTGTTTTTACCATTGCAATTTTCGAAACAAGACTATATGCATAAAGCTTTACCATATTTTTTTGCATTTGTTTTTTTTATCACTCAGACCTCTTTATCAAAAGCACAGCAATTTGGAGGAAATCCCTCTTCTGTCAGGTGGAGACAAATTAATACGGATACTGCCCGTGTCATTTTTCCCGCGGGGCTTGAGCATGCGGGGGAGAGAGTGTCCTCTATAATTCATGATCTTCAAAAAAGCCATGTATCAACTATAGGAAGGCGGTTGAGGAAAGTAAATATTGTTTTGCAAAATCAAACCACTATCTCTAATGCTTATGTTGGTCTTGGGCCTTACCGCAGTGAGTTTTATCTGTTTGCTCCGCAAAACAGTTTTGAATTAGGCGCGCTCAATTGGGTTGACAATTTATCTGTTCACGAGTACAGGCATGTGGAGCAGTACAGTAATTTTGACATTGGTTTATCCAAGGCTGTCAGCGTTTTATTTGGTCAGCAGGGGCAGGCGCTGGCAAATGCTGCTGCGGTACCCAACTGGTTTTTTGAAGGTGACGCCGTTTTCAATGAAACTGCATTAAGCCGGCAGGGTAGGGGAAGGTTGCCTGGCTTTTTTAAGGGTTATAAATCATTGTACCTGCAGGGGAAAAAGTATTCGTATATGAAGCTGCGCAATGGCTCGCTGCGGGATTATGTGCCCGGTCATTATGAACTTGGTTATTTATTTGTTGCTTACGGCCGTGAAAGATATGGCGCAGACTTCTGGAAAAAAGTAACACATGATGCTGCAGCTTTCAGGCCGCTTCTTTATCCGTTGCAAAATGCGGTGGCAAAGTATGCAGGAGTTCCTTTTAAAAAATTTGCAGCAGATGCTTTTGCTTTTTTTGATAATAAATGGCAGCAGGAAAAAGAACAGGCACCGGCATACCTGACGCAAACACAAAAAAATACTGTTGTTAACTACAAATATCCTTATATAAATGCTGAAGGTCAACTGATCGTTTTAAAAACAAGCTATCGAAACGTTCCTGCTTTTTACCGGATATCTCCCGGGGGAAGTGAAAAAAAGATAGGTGTAAGAGATATTGCCAATGATGATTATTTTTCTTACAATAATGGCAAAATTATTTACGGCTCGTATAAAGCAGATAAAAGATGGGGCTATCGTGAGTATAGCGATATAAAAATAATGGATGCAGTAACGGGTAAAACAAAAAAAATAACAAAGAACGAAAGATATTTTTCACCTGATATTGCTCACTCGGGAGAGAAGATAATTGTTGTTGAGATGCGGCCAAACCAAATGTCGAACTTAATGATGATAAACCAGGACGGTGAAACATTATTCAGGTCAAAGGCAATGCGTGGCATTGTATATACTTATCCGAAGTTTTCTGCAAACGATTCGTTTGTTTATACCCCAACCAGGAATGAAGATGGAAAAATGTCTCTGCTGAAAATAGAGCTTTCAACCGGAAAACAAAAAGCATTAATTCCATTCTTAAATCATATTATTGGCTTTCCTTCCGTACAGGGAGACACTATTTTCTTTACAAGCTCTTACAAAGGAACTGATGAAATATGGGCATTTATCGAAAGCAAAAACCAAACCTATCGCGTGGCTGAAAATCCTGCAGGTTATTACCAGGCAGTATACGATTATTCCCGCAGAAGATTGGTAACTTCTAATTTTACTGCAGACGGATACCGTCTTGCAATCATCGCCGGTACTTCCCTGCTCTGGCAGCCTGTAAATAACAAAGAACCCGCTTTGCCGGATTTATATGTTGCCAAAGCATTAGAGCAGGAAGACTCTTCTACGCTTGATAACGTTCCTGCGCGTAATTTTGCTGTCAGCAAATACAGTAAAGCTTTTAACCTGCTCAATTTTCATAGCCTTCAGCCTACCTACAGTGACCCCGAATTTTCCATCACTCTTTTAGGCGAAAATGTTTTAAATACGCTTCATACTGAAATTTCATACACCTACAACCGAAATGAAAGCAGTCACCGGGCCGGTATCAATGCTGTTTATGGCGGATGGTACGTTCAGCCTGTCATTGATGTAAATCAAACATGGAACCGAAACATTTTTTACAATGCTGATACTACTTTTTTTTATAATGAATTTAATGCGAATGCCGGGCTGCGTCTTCCTTTAAATTTTTCAGCAGGGCGCCAATACCGCTACCTCACTCTTAACGGAACAATAAATAATCAGCAGGTGAAATGGAATGGTATAGGCAAAAATATTCTTCGAAATCAGAGTTTCAATTTCTGGCAAGGCCGGGTAGAATATTCAGGACAAATACAAAAAGCCACACAGCAGATATATCCCCGCCGGGCTCAAACCTTTATACTGCAATATAAAAGTATACTGAACAAATTTTCAGCTAACCAGTTGCTTGCCTCGGGCTATCTTTATTTGCCTGGTCTCAGCATAAATCATAATCTCGTCTTAACTGCTGCGTACCAGCAGCGGGATACGTTGAGAGAGTACACATTCTCCAACAGCTTCCCTTTTTCACGCGGTTATTCATCGGTTGATTTTCCCCGCATGTGGCGGCTTGGTTCTAACTACCATTTTCCGTTGGTTTATCCCGATTGGGGGTTTGGCAACATTGTTTATTGGAAGCGTATAAGAGCAAATGCTTTTTATGATTACACCCGGGTTAAAAGTCTTCGTACACAAGACAGGTTTTCTTTTCGCACCGCGGGCGCCGAATTGTTTTTTGACACAAAATGGTGGAACCAGCAGGATGTTTCCTTTGGCATCCGCTACAGCCGCTTGCTCGATTATAAAACCCTTAGAATAAACCAACCTAACCAGTGGGAAATTATTTTGCCCGTAGGTTTGTTTTAAGCGGCTTCTATTTTGGTACAAACAGTATATGTCAAACGATCACACTATTAAAATAAATATCATCCGGAAAAGCATTGAAACAGAAAGATTTATGGTATTTTATTTTAACAAAACAAAATAGCTTTCCGGCAAGCTATTTTCTTATGCCAAGACAACCCAAAAAGGGTAAATCTTTAAAACAAATACCATGAAAAAAATTCTTCTTTCCATCCTGGTGATTATCTTATTACCTCTTGCTTATTCCTGCGGCACACTTCGTTATGCACTTACTGAAAATGATGCTGCATCTGCCATCAGGCAATTATTAAGTATAGGAGCAAGAGAAAATAATCTTGCAGGCGCCTTCAGCAAAGAAACTATTCTTGCCACACTTTTTCCTCAACCTGTACAAAAGGCACTAAACACTTTAAATATGCTTGGGTTAACCGGTGAGATTGACAGGTTTACCACTACTCTTAGCGCCGCAGCAGAAAAAACCGCCACAGCTTCAATTCCGGTTTTTGAAAACAGTATTAACCATATTAAATTTTCTGACGCCATACGTATCGTTAAAAACGGCGGCACTGCTGCCACTGATTATCTGAGGGTTTCTGCCGGCGACACGCTTCGCAGATCTATAAGGCCCATCATGCAATCGACTTTGGATGAGTATAAACTGAATGAACAATGGAATAATATTATTAAACCTGCTAAAGCTATCGCAGGGAATAAACTTAATCTTGATCTTGCCACATTAATGGCAGGTGCAGTCAGCGAGGCAATGTTTAGGAAAATTGCTGAAAAAGAGGTGCTTGTGCGCAAAGACGTCTCTGCAAGAAGTACAGCGCTCCTGCAGAAAGTATTTTCAGGAAATTACCAGTAAAGTTTTAGACAGCTAAATATGAATAGCTGATGTTGATGGCATGATCTTCATTAATCAACAAAAAAGCAGGTGAAATAAAATAATGTTTCTCCTGCTTTTTTATGTAAGAAAATAAGTATAGAATGTTTTACATTTATCCAAAGCCTTGCTATTACCAATCAGCATATATTTATTGAACAGGCAAGGGATTTCTCCGGGAAGGAACAACTGTTTTTTCATCTTCGCTCAGGTACACCCAAAAATCATACAATTCGTAAATGTCTCCGGGAACTTTTGCTGAACTGTTTTCACTGTTTCGTTCGTATGAACCTAACAACTGCCCGAAATATTTAAGCTCGGATAGCTTTTCGTCTAATGTTAGTTTTTTGAATTGTTCAATATCCATAATTACTATTCTTTTTTTGGTTTGTCAATGGCTCTTATTTGTATAGCACGATAATCAGTATACAAGAAATTACCTGAGCGATGAACGTAGCAAAGCTAAATGCTTTAGTGATAAAAAAAACTTTTATAATATTAATTTTTTAAGGAACAATTTTTAATTATTTTGCCGACTAAAAGATATATACATGAATAATTTTTTCAGAGCATTAATAGCGGGTTATGGGGCAAAAAAATTGGGTGGCGGTTGCTTTAGCACAGTACTTATTTTTATAGTTATCTGGTATGCATTAGGTCATTGTGGTAACAACACCAGAGCTGCAACAACAACTTCGCCAGCAATGCACTCAGCACTAATTAAAAACGTCAGCCCTCAAAAGTTTAAAGGCTGACGTTTTAAGCAAGTCCAACTTATTATAATATAGAAATCACATAATCGTAGTTTTCTTAGCTATCTCATCGGGGTCGTCGCCAATTTCGATTTCCGTAAAAGGATCGTCATTATCGTCATCATCGTCTTGCTTACCTGGTTTTGTACCTGGTTGAATCCCGGGATCTTCTTCCGGTAAAACTTCGGGTTCAATTTCAGGTTTTTCGTTTGGTTTAGTGCCCGGAGTTTCATTTGGCTCTATTTCAGGATCTGTTTCTTTTTGTGAAAAAATCTCTGGCTGATATGTTGTCCTGTTTGAATTTTTCATTTTGTTTTAATTTAAAATACCATTTACAATAAAAAATATTAGAAGGTATAAAAGTACGTTATTCGGTTAGTATTATTTTGTGTGGAGATTAAAGTCAAAAAAACTTATATAATTAATAAGAATTTATTAACTGCTGTTGTTTGATTTTTTCTGACCCACGGGGCAACTTTGATACTGCTGCATTCGACTTTTATTTTTGCATAGCCACTTAGTTGGCTATAATGTACGGCGTAATGAAGTAATTAATGAAATAAGAAAAAGAGGCATACCACCATTGCAGGAAACTACGACCAGGGTATTTGTTTAATGTGCAATGATTGTGGGTGTGCTTACAAAACAGAACCTGAAAAAGATATGGGAGAAGTATCGATAAGCTGCACCAACTCAATTGTGAAGCCTGAAGAAAGAAAATACCTGAGAACATTACGGCTCATATCAAAGTAGAATTTCAGTCGCATAATCAAAGAACCTTTATCAGAGAAAATATTCAAACCCGCAACTATATAAGAGGTTAGCTAACCCGGAGCAAAACAAAAAAACCACTTCGAAGAGTGGTTTTGGATTTTCTACAGGCAATCACATCAATCAAAATTATTTTCATCTGCACTTGGACCATAGCTGCCGGGTATAGGTATGTCGAGCAATCTTAAGTAAACGCCTAACTGTGCGCGGTGATGTATCTGCTGGCTGATAGACATTCTTATTATTTCAATCCTGGGATCTGTACTATATATCTTATCGCCATTTCTGAGTGTCCATGGTTTATCTAAGAGAGCTTCATTTTCCGGCACAAGTGATGACAAGCCTTCGTTGTAGCGTTTTTCAAAATAAGCCATCAGTTCTGCATTATTGTTTACCTGCGGTTGTTCGTAGGGTTTGGCAAAGTCTAATTCATCAGTAGTAAAGGTCATGTGTATCCAGCCTGGCAGGTCTGCGATATGCGTAACAAGGCGTTTCATGTCCATGCTTTTTTGATGAGGTTTATAATCAAACTCATCATCAGGTACTCTTGACAGCATATTACGGGTGATGGCACCTTCTTCGATAAACTGTTTCTTAAAAAATTCAATAAATGTCATGGTTTTTTGTTTTTGTTACACGAAATAACAAAGCGCTAATGACAACCCTATGTCAGCAGCATTTCATGTTGTTCAACTTTTTTTAAAATATTTCCTGCAATTTCAGCAACCATTCTATTCAACTGCAATGGCTCAACTATTTTAGCCTTGTCGCCAAACAACATATACCACCGGGCAAAGCCTGTCAGCGAGCCGCTTAAAAATGTCATACGGATGTAATCGCCCGCTTCTTCTTCTTTTACAAAGCCATTATAATATTTCTGTTCACCAAAATATTTAATAATATCTTTTTCTGCGTCTATCACTACTTTTTGCACCTGCCTTTGTGCCGACAACTGGTTAATGAAAGTTTGGAGAGGCGGATGTGTTTGCACCATCTTTTCATCAGTAAGCAATAGTTTATTGATTTTATCTGTTCTGAAGTTTCGATAATCATTTCTTAGCAGGCAAAATGCAATAAGATACCAATGGGTGCCCTGGTAATAGATACCTATAGGTTCTGCCTTTCGCTGCAGCGTCTCGCTCTTTTCTATAGATGTATAATTGATCTCGATACGTGCAGACGATGCAATTGCCTTTAATATTTTTTGAAGATGTAATTCTGCTGGTTTTTTATAAACGAAGGAAGGGTGCGATATTACAGCAATATGTTCATCAATTTCTTCGAGATGATCTTTTTCTGCCAGCCTTAGCACAGCTTTTATTTTATCCAAAGCCGAAAGGTAATGCTTTGATGAATTTTCATCGCTCATTGATACCATCAGTTTTGCAGCGGTTAACAAAGCGGAAGCTTCCTCCTGGTTAAACATTACAGGCGGCAGTTTGTAGCCTTCCATTAAGCGATAACCAATGCCGGCTTCACCCGTTACCGGTACTCCTGCTTCTTCGAGCGCATGAATATCGCGGTAAACAGTGCGCAGGCTTATGGAAAATTTATCAGCAATATCCTGTGCCTTTACCAATCGCCTTGATTGAAGCTGTATAACAATTGCGGCTAAACGATCAATACGGTTCATACAATTAGTTGATGATAAAGATAGTTAGTATAAGTTGGCCTGAAGGACCGGCAAACGCATCTAAATTAAAAATCGGTGAATCAATAGCTTTTTAATCCCAAAGAGATGAGATATTTATAGGAACTTAAATATTCAGGCTGTTTTAAAACTTTGAAGGAGTGATAATATCATTTTTTCGGGATTATTCAATGTTAACTTATTCTGATTTTTATAAGATTATCGGCCTTTCAGTCTTAAAAAATTAAAATGCGTTTGCTCTGCCTTGAAGGAAGCAGAGGAAAAGAAATTTTATTAAGAGGTAAAGAAAAACCCTTAAAGACCTTTAAAATTTAATATTTAAAGCGGTAATTATTTTTTACTTACCCACCTGTTATTTGTTTCATCAGCATCCATAAAAATTCCACCATCTATATTAATGGATTGAATGCTTTTTTTTGTATTAATGTCTGTTTTTATATGCTTTTGATTCTCTTTCCATATTTCGGAAGTCTTGTGAAATGTTTCAGTACTTCCGTCTGCATAAGTTGCAATAAGATTAAAAGGCGCAGCCATTCCGCCAATATTTTCAATTGAAAGGAAATAACCTTTTTTTGTTTTTTCCACGCTTTTGATCGCAATGTCAATGTAATAACTGGAAAAAAACCAATTGCTCCAAAACCAGTTCAGATTTTTGCCGGAGGCGTTGTTAAAGGTATAGAAGAAATCCCACGGAATAGGATGTTTACCATTCCAGCGATGCATATATTCGTGCAGGCATTTTTTGAAGAGTGCATCTCCCAACATATCCATTACGGCAAGATATCCCAGTGACGGTTTCCCATATTCATTATTACCTAAACCAACGCCGTTTTGGCTTGTACCTGGAGTGATAACAGGAATATCTTCGCCCGCAGAAGGATCATTTATCCACCGGCTTACACGAAATGCTTTAAAAAAGTCTTCAGCCTTTTTTTCACCCATGACGTCCCTGTTATAAAGATATTCGAAAGTAGTTGCCCAGCCTTCATCCATAAAGCCATGCCGCGCTTCATTAATGCCCATATAAAATGGCATATAGGTATGGGCAATTTCATGGTCTGCTACAAATCTTGAGAAAGTCGTGTCACTATATGTTTCGTCATTTGCCATCATAGGATACTCCATTCCTGCATATCCCTGGAAGACGGTAGTTTTTTCGTAAGGATAAGGAATGCCAGGCCATTTTTCAGACAACCACGCTAAGGCTTCCCGTGCATAGCGGGCGACATAATGAAAATCTGCAGCAGTGTCGTTGTATGCGGCCTGTGCCGAGGCACGGCGTTTTGCAGCGGTATTCACTACTACACTTGTCGCATCCCACAGGAAGTGATCACTCAATCCCAGCGCAACATCAGACACGTTATCAGCTTTAAATTGCCATGTATTTACAGCATTTTGAACTGTTATTTTTTTAGACGCAATATCTTCTTTCGCAGCAATATGCATAATGCTGTCACTTATCATTGACTGCCTTAATTTGTTTGCATAAGGTTGTTGTAATACAGCGTCATTGTTCAGTAATGTTCCCGTTGCCCATACTAAATAATTTTTTGGTACCTGTACGTGAAAAGTATAATCATTGAAGTCATTATAAAACTCCAGTGCGTCAGTAAATTCGTTTGTATCCCAACCTTCGTAATCATCATACACCGACACCCGCGGATAAAAGTAAGCCAGGAAGTAAGTAGTAGAATCAATCATGCCTTCGCGGCCGCTTTGTTTTGAAACATCATAATGCCACTTCACAAAAAGATGAACCGAGTCATGAGACGTAAGGGGGTGATCAAGAGTTGCAGTATGGATAGTAGAACCTTCTTTCCACGCCTGTGCTTTGTTGTTTATAGTAAAAGAATCAATGTGAATACCTGTTGTAAGATAATCTGCCAATGCGGGTCTTAGCCTTGCTGCACCAGGTTTATGAATATTTACAATCAGCTTAAATACAAGTTTTGTAAGCGTATCAGGACTATTGTTTGTATAAGTGATTTGCTCAAAGCCATGAATGGTGCGGTCGGGCGGCAAAGCTGCTACCGTAATATTATAACGGGCATGGTTTTGCCAATAAATTTTACCCGGACGTCCATTGGCAGACCTTGTTCCTTTTTTATAAGCCTGCTGCACTTCGCGCGGCATATACAACTCCTGGGAGCGGACAAGCTGAAAAAAGAAATTAAAAACTATCGACAGGGCTATTAATCGAAACATTTATAAATTTTAGGTGTATAATAATGAAAATGAAGATAGGCAAACATTTTTGTTGTTTCCGGCGTTTTTTGCAGCCGTCCTCAAACGGTAAGTCTTCGGGATGCAATTGGAGCTTAGCATAACATAAACCAAAATGCTGTGAGCTATAAGCAATAAAAAGATGCGGTATCAGAACCTATACTCTTCATCCGATAAAAATTTTAAATTATATTATTTAACTCCTTAGCGTTAGAAAACATTATTTGTATCTGGTTCCCCGGATTACATCCGGGGCTATTAATATTTTGGATCTTCGGGCTATTGCACACATTTTTCGGATGTGTACTATAATAAATTTAAACAGATTTTTAAAGAAATCATGTTTCTTGCAATAAAATAATAATTATACAAATGATTACTGCAATTATCTTTGATCTTGGCGGTGTTTTAATAGACTGGAACCCTGAGTATCTTTATCGTAAAATATTTAATAACGAATCAGAGATGAAGCACTTCCTGGAGAAGATTTGCACACCGGAGTGGAATGAACAGCAGGATGCAGGACGAACTTTGAAAGAAGCAACGGAAACGCTTATACATGAATATCCGCAAAATGAACAAAATATACGCGCCTATTATAACCGTTGGCACGAAATGCTCGGCGGAGCTATAGAAGGTACAGTGGACATATTGAGAAAACTTAAAGAGAGTAAAAAATTTAAAATTTATGCGCTTACCAACTGGTCTGCAGAGACTTTTCCCATTGCTTTAGAGCGATACGAATTTTTAAGATGGTTTGATGGAGTGGTTGTTTCCGGTACCGAGAAAAAGCGAAAACCTTTTCATGAGTTCTACCGCATTTTGTTAGACAGGTATGAGGTAAAAGCAGAAGAAGCCCTTTTTATTGATGATAATTTACGAAATGTGGAAGCGGCAAAACAAGTGGGAATTGATACTATACATTTTACAAGTTCTGGACAATTAACCGAAGAACTATTGGAAAGAGGAATTGATGGTAAAATAAAATTTCTTATACTTTTTTACCAAATATTCCACAACGCCTTTTTGCAATTATGGTTACTTATACTATTTTTGCAAACCAAAATTGCCCGATAGTATAATGGTAGTACTGAAGATTCTGGTTCTTCCTGTTTGGGTTCGAATCCTAATCGGGCAACTTTTAGTTTTATAAAGCTTTCATATTCAATTTTTTATGAAGGCTTTTTTATTTCGGGGTATACATTGGGGTACTATTTTTCACGTTAATTCTGCCAAAGAATATAAATTCCGCTATTAAATTGTAGAGATGAAATAATCCCTTTTTTAATAGTTAACAAATCCTAAAAAGGTTGGAGGATGAAGTGGGTGTGTTTTAAAGTGCTTTCACTTAGGTTAAATGTCCGTTTGTAATACAAACAAAATTTAACCCCTATTGCTCGGAACTCGCAGGGGAAGAAAAAGACAATTAAATGTCATTAATCAGATTACTTAAAAAGAAAAAAAATAAAGAAATAACCGGAAACAATTTTTAAAAGTGTAAAAGAAAATGTGATGCAGGAAGTAAAAAATAACCGGACAAAACTCATAACACTGAGACTGACACCGGCAGAATACGAGTTACTAAACAGCAGGTTCAAAGCAACAACCTGTCGCAAGCAAAGCGATTATTTTAGGAAAGTTTTATTAACAGGTAAGGTAACAGTGCTTACCCGAAATAAATCACTTGATGACTTATGACAGAGATGATTGAGCTGAGAAACCAGCTAAGCGCTATCGGAAATAACTTCAATCAAGCAGTAAGAAGGCTGCATCTTTTAGACAAAATACCAGAGTTGAAAAATTGGATCATTGCTAATGAAGTGGATAAAATAGTACTGTTCAAAAAGATAGAAGAAATCAAGAACCACATCAGTCAATTTGCAGAAAAATGGTAGCCAGAATTAAAAGAACACAAAGTCTTTCCAGGTCATTAAACTACAATGAAAAGAAAGTGCAGTCGGGAGCGGCTGAATGTATTCAGGCAGTGAACTATCCAAAGGATCTGGAATACCTGAACTTCTATGATAAGTTGCATCGTTTGGAGCATCAGGCAGAGCTGAACGAACGGGTAGTAGCAAACAGCGTTCATATTTCTTTAAACTTTCATGAAAGCGACATACTGAACAAAGAAAAGCTCTGCGCTCTTGCGGAGGAATATATGAAAGGGGTCGGTTTTGAAAAGCAGCCTTACCTGGTATATCAGCACTCAGATTCAGGTCATCCGCATATTCATATTGTAAGTCCCAACATTTAAAGAGACGGCAGAAAGATAGATATGAATAATATTGGACGCAATCAATTTGAACAGTCCACCTGGCTGAAACCGTATATGAACCATCAAAAATTCATGCGACAGGTATAAGTTCTGCCTCGATTCCGGCTGTCCAAAAATAACGGTTTGAGCTCTTGTTTCAGATATACCTAATTCCGGACTTTCTGCATATAAGCTTCCCTTTACGTGAAATGTCATGCCTTCTTCAGGATTGACCGGATAAGATTTTACAGGAGCTGCAGCACCAGTATCAAATAACACATGCAGAATCAAATACTCTTTTATGTATTTGCTTAGTTCAGTGATTGGTTTGATACGTTTACAAATCATGATTAAAGGTTACGCCAACTTAAGTTAAATTTAAAGATACTTTTTTAAATTTTCAAAACTGTCCTGATACTTACAGACATGTGACTGAGAGATGCGCTTTGATTTACGGGAGTTTCTGCATTAGGAAGGAGCTATAGCCAAATCTTAAAACCACTTTCCATGTCAAAATAAATCAAACGCTATTCAACCGAAAAGTTCGTAGCTTGTCTTGCTGTTAAATGCCATCCTCCTTTTGACTTAATCCAAATATGTGTATAGCGGGTAATAATCTTTTTTCCGGAATTTGGGGTTCCATTTTGTGGAGTTAGAATCTCTTTCCCCATAGATATTGCGATGTTTTGAGTAAAAGTAACTCTTTCAACAACTCTGTCTGCTGTTGAATAATCAATTTCACCTTTCCGTATAAATCCCATGATTTCCGGTACGGTTACAATTACACCATACGGATTATTAACAACAAAATCTTTTGCCCAGAGCTTTGTCAGAGTTGTTGTATCAGCTTTGTGTATTGATTCGATTTCAAGTTGCTCCAACTTTCTTATTTCAGTTTCGGCTTTGCTTTGTGAGAATGAAGTTAAATGTACAATCACAAGTGATGCAAAAAAAATGAGGAGCTTTTTCATGTTACATTGTTTTAATGGTTAAATAACAAAACAAACTTATGCCTCAATGTAACTGCGTTGGTGGTAAAAAATCAGCGACTTTATTAAATAACAGGAAAAAGTTTTTCAGTTGCTTTGGCCTGAGCCAGAAGTAAAGAATGAGGTGTTGAATAGGAAAATTGTTTGAAGTCTTTCACCAGATGCTGATAATCGTGATAACCTGTTTCGAGTGCAATGCTTAACCAGTCCATGCCTGGATTTTGCTCTTTGATTTTGTATGCCTGGTAAAAACGGTTGATGCGTACATACAGTTTAGGCGTGATTCCAAATTGTTGCGTAAACCTGCGTTCAAACTGGCTGATTGACAAACAGGCGTGACTTGCCATTTTTTCAATGGAAAAAAGGGAAGGCTTTTCTGCGATGATTTGAGCAACTTTATCAATAGGTTGAAAGTTCGTTTTAAAACTATTTATTCTTTTCCAAAGATAATCTTCAATGATTTGTAAGATACTTTCGTAGGTAGGTGCATTTGACATACGTTCATGTACCTCGTGAATTTCAGGATTTAGGATTGCTTCGGCGTCAATTCTTTCATCAGTAAATCCCGTTAGTGGCAGCCGTAAAAATTTCGACAAGGCGCTTGGCTGAAAATGCACGGAGAACAATAAAAAATGAGGGGATATCTGAAAATTATATCGTGAAATTTGGGAACCGTTAATGGCAATTTTAGCAAAGGCGGAAGATATACCTGATTTTGGTTCAAAAGCAGTAACACTGCCACGTAAATAAAATACCATGCAATGTTCCGTATTGGCAGGAAAAGGTTTTACAGGAATTGAGTCGTTTTTGCCAGACACGAAATGGAACAATGTATAGTCCTTAACAAAGGGCTGTAAATGTTCTGCTGGTTGTATGATTTTATAAATCATTTTGTGCCACCGATTATCTGGCATTTGAAAGTAACGAATAATGTTCAGGCAGAAGTTGAAAAACTTTTCCCTGGCTTTATTCGTCTGCCGAAACTATTACGGATAGCAGCAAATCAGATGTATTAATATCCCGTCAAATGTGCTGTATTAGCAAGGCAATTCAATCATATGCTTTTTCGCTTCTGCAAACCTTGCATAGAATTAAGAGATTATGTTGAAACAATTTTGCTTTTTCATCAGCAAAAAGATGTTTCTGAGCCTGATCCGTTTAAACCATTTCCGCCTGCTCCCGAGCAATGTTTGTATTTCTATCCGCGCGAAAAGATCTTTCACAAAAATCTTCTGTCTCAAGGGCATTTTCAGCCCTTTAGTATCATTGTTGGTCCACAGGTATCCCGAATAGATCTTAAGATGGGATGTAATAATTTAATGATTTGTGCAATATTTCGCCCCGGAAGTCTGCACCGCCTGCTTGGTATTCCAATGAAAAATTTATTTGATCATTATATAGATAGTTCATTGATCTGGCCAGATGAAATACGTACACTGGAAGAACAAATGAATGAAACTGATGATTATAATGTTATGGTTCGTTGTGTGGAGATATTCTTAATTAAACATTTTGCGAGCATTAAAAAAGAAGTTCATCCGATAGACGAAGTTTTTAAATATATGGTAAGCCTTCGCCAAAACCGTTCTATTGAATGGCTTGCAGGGCAGGCGTGCCTTAGTACAAGGCAATTTGATCGAAAGTTTTATGACTATATCGGCATGAGCCCTAAAGTATTTGAGCGAATTGCGCGTTTCAGCAGTGCTTTTCGTATGAAAGATTCTCAACCGGAAAAAGACTGGCTGAGTATAGCTTTACACAGCGGCTACTACGATTTGAAGCACATGCTTCGGGATTTTAAGGAATTTGCAGGTACAACACCTAAAATTCTCAGGGAAGAGGATGCAGTAACCAATGTCAAGGTATATACCTATTCAACGCTCAAATAATAAAGTTGTCCGATTTTTACACCTAAGCAGCTATAATGAGGGTTTAGCTTTGAAGTCATAAAACAAACTACTGTCACGTCACATATACTTTGAGGTATAATTTTTTACCTTTGTACAAAAAAGTATGATAAAGTACAAGGTTACACTCAGTCAAAATGAAAGGGATGAATTGATGTCAATAACTAAAGGGGGCAAACA
>JAABUT010000382.1_pt1 | contig 75360 bp, 60 predicted proteins | sample 5559281 | NCBI WGS metagenome assembly JAABUT01 (sample SAMN10711880, study PRJNA513359) | rock metagenome | isolation source: Antarctica rocks | place: Antarctica: Victoria Land, Ricker Hills nord | collected 2016-01-04 | reverse complement strand
ATTCCGCGAGAGAAAGATTGCTCGCAGAAAGCGCAGAAGCCGCAGAAAAAAATTCTTCCTTCCGCGTTTTCCGCGCATTCCGCGAGAGAAAGATTGCTCGCAGAAAGCGCAGAAGTCGCAGAAAAAATTCTTCCTTCCGCGTTTTCCGCGCATTCCGCGAGAGAAAAAAAAATATATTTTATGAAAAGAACCATTAAAAAAGTTGCAGTATTAGGAAGCGGTGTGATGGGAAGTCGCATTGCCTGTCATTTTGCAGGAGCAGGTTTGCAGGTATTGCTGCTGGATATTGCTCCGAAAGAATTAAATGATAGCGAAAAGGCTAAAGGCTTAAGCCTTGACCATCCTACTGTAAAAAACAGAATTGTAAATGAGGCTTTGGCTGCTGCTGTCAAAAGCAATCCTTCACCCGTTTATACAAAAGATGTTGTCAAGAGAATCACCACAGGAAATTTTGCTGACAACATGAAGGACATTGCTACCTGTGACTGGATAATTGAAGTGGTGGTGGAAAGACTTGACATCAAACAATCTGTTTTTGATAAAGCAGAAAAGTATCGAAAGCCGGGAACATTAATCACAAGTAATACATCAGGCATTCCCATTCATTCCATGGCCGAAGGAAGAAGCGATGATTTTAAAAGGCACTTTTGCGGCACTCACTTTTTTAACCCGCCGCGTTATTTGCAGCTCCTTGAGATTATTCCAACAGTGTATACTGACAATGAAGTTGTTGATTTCTTAATGCAGTATGGCGAAGTGATTTTAGGTAAAACTACTGTGCTTGCCAAAGATACGCCTGCATTTATTGCAAACAGAATTGGTGTATTCAGCATTATGTCCATTTTTAAATTAATGGATAAAATGGGATTGTCGGTTGATGAAGTGGAAGCATTAACAGGGCCATTAATCGGAAGGCCAAAATCTGCCACTTTCAGAACGGCTGATGTAGTAGGGATAGACACGCTGGTAAAGGTGGCAACAGGTATTGCAGAAAATTGCAAAAATGATGAGGCACGGGAAACTTTTACCATTCCTTCATGGCTGCAAAAGATTACAGAAAATAACTGGCTTGGCGATAAGACCGGACAAGGCTTCTTTAAAAAAATGGCTTCACGCAATGAAAAAGGAGAAAAAGATATTCATGTTCTGAATTTACAAACACTTGAATACGGGTCACGAAGCAAGCCAAAATTTGCAAGCACGGAAGCAGCAAGGCCTGTTGAAGACCTGAGGACGAGAATAAAAATGCTAAGCGCAGCCCAGGATAAGGCACGTGACTTTTTCAGACAGTTTCATTATAATTTGTTCAGTTATATTTCTCATCGTATTCCTGAAATAAGCGATGATCTGTACCGGATAGACGATGCAATGACGGCTGGGTTCGGATGGGAAATTGGCGCTTTTGAAACGTGGGATTTACTTGATGTTGCAAAGACAATTGACGCCATGAAAACTGCAGGCTATCAACCGGCAGTGTGGGTAGATGAAATGCTCACAAATGGCGCAAAATCTTTTTATAAAGTTGAAAATGGTAAGCGTCAATATTATGATGTTGCAACTAAAAGATATTTACCGGTTCCGGGCAGTGAAGCATTCATTATTTTAAATAATTATACTGATAAGATTATTTGGAAAAACAGCGCCTGCACGGTATATAATATTGGTAATGATGTGGCAGCTCTGGAATGGAAAACAAAAATGAACACAATTGGTGGCGAAGTGCTTGAAGGCATAAACAAATCAATCGCGCTGGCTGAAGAAAAATATAAAGGACTGTTGATAGCTAATGAAGGACAAAATTTCAGCGCAGGCGCAAATGTCGGAATGATTTTCATGCTGGCGATAGAGCAGGAATATGATGAACTGGACTTAGCTATCCGTATGTTTCAAAATACAATGATGCGGGTAAGATATTCATCTGTTCCGGTGGTGGTTGCCCCGCATGGATTAACGCTTGGCGGTGGCTGTGAGCTGAACCTGCATGCAGATAAAGTTTGTGCCTCTGCTGAGACATATATTGGTTTAGTTGAGTTGGGCGTAGGGCTAATTCCCGCCGGAGGCGGAACAAAGGAATTTGTGCTTCGCGCAGCAGATGAAATGCATGAGGATGAACCGGACACAAATACGTTGAAAAACCGGTTTTTTACTATTGCAACAGCCAAAGTGGCTACCAGCGCTTTCGAAGGTTTTGATATAGGAATATTCAGAAAAGGTCACGATGAAGTGGTAATGAACCAGGCAAGAAGAATTGCCGGAGCAAAAAAAAGCGTAATAGAATTGTACGACCAGGGGTATGTAACTCCCATTCCGCGAAAGGACATAAAAGTGTTGGGACGATCTGCTTTAGGAGCATTATATGCTGGCATCAACGGGATGTGGAGAGCCAATTATGCTACTGATCACGATGCTTTAGTTGCCCGCAGGCTTGCTTATGTGATGTGCGGTGGAGATTTAAGCGAACCAACACAGGTGAGTGAACAATATTTATTAGACCTTGAAAGAGAAGCTTTTTTAAGCTTGTGCGGAGAAAGAAAAACTTTAGAAAGAATTCAAAGCGTACTGAAAAGCGGGAAGCCGGTAAGAAATTAAGAATTGCGATTTTTAAGATTATAAGATGAAATATTTCGGGTTTGCACTTTCTCTTATTGCTGTAGTTGTAATAAACTGATGTTGAAACAAAAAGAAGTTTTGCATCATTATTTATTATTTAGATAAGGATTAAATAAAAAAGTTCGTCAGCTAATATAAATATCCCAACTTTGGCATAATGAACAAACAGATTGATCCAATAAAAAAGATAAGATTTTTTTTACTTGAATTAGTAAAAGATCTGTCAGCTGATGAGCTAAATGAAATTCCTTCGTCATTTAACAATAATATTGCCTGGAATCTCGGTCACCTGATTGCGGCACAGCAAGGTGTATGTTATCTGCGTGCAAATGCGAAGCCGGCAGTTGATGAAAAATATATAGCAACATACAAATCAGGCACAAAGCCGGAACAATACATCGACAATAGTGAGCTGTCAATAATAAAAACCCTCATGTTGTCTTCAATTGATCAATTACAGGCAGATTATGAAAATAATGTATTTACTCATTATACGGCATGGAGAACGCGATATGGAGTAGAATTGGCTAACATTGATGATGCCATTAGGTTTTTGGCATTTCACGAAGGATTACATAATGGTTATATCACTGCATTAAAAAAACTTGTAAAAAAATAAACAAACTTTTTCTTGCCTCTTATTAGTGATTGCAAAATTATTTACCTAACCGGTAATTAATACCAAAAAAAAGAGATTGAGACTTTTGGGCAAAATTTAATTGAGTATACCCTGTAAATCTTTTTTTGGTAAGGTGGAAAGTTAAATTGGTGTAGTTATATCTTAATCTGCCGCCCGTTGTTTCATCCTGCAACAACAAGTTATGGTATTTGCTTCCCAATACAGAGCCGGCTGCCAGCTTTAAACCTAATGAACCGTTCGCAATCGCTCCAACCAGTTCAGTATATCCGCCGGCGGTTGCAAATAATTTGTTTCGCACAATAAAATCAGCATCCTTATCTGTTAGTTTTCTTCGAAAAGAAGCATAATTTCCAAACTCTTGCTGTACCGAGGTTTCTATTCCCAAAACCCTCCATTCAGCATTACCTACAGGCAATACGAAATTAATTCCTCCGTCAATTCCTGTACTTCCAAAAAATTTATTCCCTGCATTTTGATTTATAACAGCAGGATCGAAATTTGATGCTTCTGAAGAAGAAAAAGGTGCTACCTTATAATTACCAAATGATATATTAGCTGCATAAAAGCCTTGAAAATTTCCGAAATTATGAGCGCGGGAAATACTTGTAAAAAAGGTCAGGGTACCATCAGTCTTTCTGTCATTGGCAGTACCGTTAGATATGGCTAAACCAACATAAGCAGCAGACTTAATTGAATCTTCTTTTAACGGTATCGGGTGATATGGATTGTGATTGCCGTTGTATGGACTAACATAAAAAGCCTGCCTGATATCGCAACTTGCTAAACCACTCATACATAAAATTGCAACGCTTAGTAATTTTTTATTCATAGAAGTTTAATGAGGTTCTATAAAACAGGCTATTTGAAAATTAATTTAAACTTTAGCAGTAAGTTATAAAATAATTTAAAACATCAAAAAATAGTTTCCTCACTTATTGCAAAAAAGTGATAAAAATGATTTAAACGTTTTTTTTTGTTTTTTTTATTTAAGAGACTTGTCATGAGTAAATATCAGTGTTTAGAAGTCATCAATATTTCTGCTTGAGTATAGAAGCTGCAAAAGTTTTTTGCTAAAAAACAATAACGGCTGCAATATTACGAAGTGTATATATAGAAAGTTTTACTATAAAAAAAATTCAATGATAATAATTAAAAATGGTGCAACTGCTAAAGTCTGCATAACGGTAAAGAATTTAAACGCAGCGTACGCTGCCAACTAAGCAATTCATAGTATCGGTCTTCGTATCCATCTGTTATTTAAAGAAAAACAAGTTATTTAACAAATTTGTATATTGCGATCATTACGCACAACTAACGGAAAAACGATGCATTTGAAAATAGTCAGCCATAGAAAGTATTATTATTTACCTCTCGCAACCGCAGTCATATTTCTTGCCTGGATGGGACCTTCAGGATTAAAAAAGACAGGCATCGACAGAAGCAAACTTACTGAAGAGCAAAAACGCCTGCCGGAAAATGCTGTAAGTGCTTTAAAAGTGGCCGATGGGCTGAAGGCGGCATTATTTGCCAGCGAACCTATGATGACTAATCCTACTAATATGGATATAGATCAAAAAGGAAGAGTATGGATAACTGAGGCGTATAACTATAGGATAAACCTTCATCCCAATCATCCCCGTAAAGCTGCAGGTGACCGCATTTTAATCTTAGAAGATACCAATGGAGATGGGAAAGCCGATACAAGTAAAGTGTTTTACCAGGATACTTCTATAAATGCTGCTTTGGGAATTGCAGTGTTGGGAAACAAGGTTATAGTATCATGTAGCCCCAATGTTTTTATACTTACCGATACTGACGGGGATGATAAAGCCGACAAAAAAGAGATTCTCTTCCAGGGAATAGGCGGAGAGCAGCATGATCATGCTATTCATGCTTTCACTTTTGGCCCCGATGGCAAATTGTATTTCAACTTTGGCAACGCCGGAGACAGCATCCTTGACAGGAGCGGTAACATAGTAAGAGACATTGAAGGCAATATGGTAAATAATACAGGCAAACCTTACCGCCAGGGGATGGTTTTCCGGTGCGATTTAGATGGCAGCAATTTCGAAGTGCTTGCCAATAACTTTCGCAATAATTACGAAGTTGCCGTAGACGCATTTGGCAACCTCTGGCAATCCGATAATGACGATGATGGAAACAGAGGTGTGCGCATCAACTATATTTTAGAGTATGGCAACTATGGCTATACCGATGAAATGACAGGCGCGGGGTGGAGAGCAAGAAGGGTAAATATGGAAGATTCCATCCCTATTCAGCATTGGCATTTGAATGATCCGGGTGTTGTACCAAATTTATTGCAAACCGGCTCGGGATCGCCAACAGGTATGCTGATATACGAAGGCAATATGCTTCCTGCTGTATTTCAGGGACAGATGATCCATGGAGAGCCTGGTCATAATGTAGTACGCTCCTACCCCGTAAAAAAGAGCGGAGCCGGCTATACTGCACAAATCGCTAACATTGTTGAATCTGTTGATGATGAATGGTTTCGTCCTTCCGATGTATGTATAGCGCCTGATGGTTCTTTATTTATAGCCGACTGGTACGATCCGGGGGTAGGTGGTCACCAGGTGGGAGACCTCGACCGCGGGCGTGTTTTTAGAGTAGCTCCCGATGTCTTACATTACGAAGTTCCTTCATTCTCTGTCAATACGACCATTGACGCTATAAAAGCGCTTGAGAGCCCTAATCTTGCCACTCGATATTTGGCATGGCAAAAACTGCACGGACAGGGAAACGCTGTGGAAAATGATTTATTAAACATTTTTAATAGTTCAGATAATCCACGTTTTCGTGCACGTACTTTCGGGTTGCTCGCAAAATTGCCGGGCAAAGGCAGCCAGTATGTAAATAAAGCTTTTAATGATAAAAATGAAGATTTACGTATTGCAGCATTTAAGGCAGCCCGCGAACTTAAACTTGATGTTATTCCATTAGTAAAACAATCCATCAATGATCCTTCAGCACAAATTCGCAGGGAAGCATTAATTGCTTTACACCATAATACTTCCCCCGAGGCTCCCGGGTTATGGGCGGCACTGGCACAGGAATATGATGGAAAAGACCGGTGGTATCTCGAAGCATTGGGCATAAGCGCAGACAAGCAATGGGACACTTATTTTGCAGCCTGGAAGAAAAAAGCAGGCGACAACTGGAATACGCCTGCAGGAAGAGACATCGTATGGCGGTCCAGAGCAAAGGCTGCATTACCAATGCTTGCAGCTATTATACAGGATAGAAATATTGATCCTGCAAAAAATCTTAAATTCTTCCGTGCTTTCGATTTTCATACTGATCCTTCCAAACAGCAAATTCTTCTCTCTCTGCTTAATGGAAGTCATCCGGATCAAAAAATAATTACGACTTATGCATTGTTGCAGATGGATACTGCTAATATGGTTATGACCGATGAAATAAAAAGTGCTGTTGACAGAAGCCTTGATGCTTATAAAGGTACCGCCCAATTCCTCGATCTTTTAGCAAAATATAAGGTCAAAAATAAAAATGATGACCTGCTGAGTATGGCTGTAAAAAATAAAAATGATGAATTAAGGGAAATGGCTGCAAAAATATTAATAGCTAACAATGGGGCAAGCCTGGTAAGATCAGCAATCCGTAAAGATACAGCGACTGCAATGACCCTGGTAAGCGCATTGGGCGGTTCTGAAGATCCAAAAGTGAAAGACATGCTGCAATCGGTGCTGATGGATAAAAGCCTTAATTTGAAAGTGAGACAAAAGGCAACTCAAATGTATGGCAACGGATATACAGGCCAGGAAAAATTGATGAGCCTTGTTTCCTCTAAAAAACTTCCTGCTGAATTGCGCACTGCCGCACAAAAAGTATTATTAAAAGCGTGGCGTTCTGATATACAGGCAGAGGCAATGGCTTTCTTTAACCAGGGAGCCGGCAATACAGCTCTGCAGCCCGTAGCTGCTTTAATAAAACTGAATGGAAATAGTGATAATGGCAAAAAAATGTTTACTAATGTCTGCACTTCATGTCATCAGGTAAACAACGAAGGGATTGATTTCGGTCCAAATTTGTCAGAAATAGGCGCTAAGTACGCAAAAGAAGGATTGTATGAAGCTGTTCTCCATCCCGATGCCGGTATTGCTTTTGGCTACGAAGGATACGTATTTACAACCAAAGACGGCAACCAGGTACTTGGTTATATAACCAGCGAATCAAAAGAAGATGTTTCTGTAAAAATGATGGGCGGCACCGTATCTAAAATTAAAAAAGCTGACCTTGTTTCACAAAAACCTTATGAACACTCATTAATGCCGGCAGGTTTAGTCGGCGGAATGAAACAGCAGGAGGTAGTGAATCTTATCGAATACCTTTCTACCCTTAAAAAGAAAAGCTGATTGTTTCCGGACAAAAAAATGAATTCTATTTAAAATATAAGAAAATCTTCTGTCATGCATCATTATAAAAATTCTTCGAGGCGAAGCGCATTGAAAAAAATGGCGGCTGCCACTGCATTAGCAATAGCAGGCAGCAGCCTTGTAAACAGAATCTCAGCAGCAGAAAATGCAATGGACAATAAACTGAAAGGAGTGGTGAACCATTCCGTGTGCCGCTGGTGTTACCAAAGTATTCCCCTGGATGACCTATGCCAGGCAGCTAAAAATATTGGTCTTACATCCGTAGAATTAGTTGGGCCGGAGGAATGGCCCACGCTGAAAAAATATGGCCTGACATCTGCCTTACCCTGGGGAGCAGGTATGGGTATCACAAAAGGATTTAATGATCCGCAATATCATGAAGCGTTGATAAAAAGTTATGAAGAAGTCATTCCAAACGCTGCTGCAGCAGGGTTTAAACAAATTATCTGCTTTTCAGGAAACAGAAACGGGCTTAATGATGAACAGGGCATAAAAAATTGCGCGGCAGGTTTAAAAAAACTTATGCCTGTTGCAGAAAAATATAAAGTGACAGTGATAATGGAACTGCTTAACAGTAAAGTGAACCATAAAGATTACCAGTGCGACCATACCGTTTGGGGAGCAGCACTGGTAGATAGTGTTGGTTCTGACAGATTTAAGTTGTTGTACGATATTTATCACATGCAGATAATGGAAGGAGACGTTATTGCAACGATAAAAAAATACCAACAATATATTACCCATTATCATACCGGCGGTGTACCGGGAAGAAATGAAATAGATGAAACACAGGAGTTAAACTATTCTGCTATTATCAAAGCTATTTATGAAACGGGATATAAAGGTTATGTTGCACAGGAATTCGTTCCAAAGAGAGATGACAAAATTGCTTCGCTGAAGCAAGGCGTGCAGATTTGTGACGTGGGATAAGCAGTAAGTATTAAGTAAGAAGTAGTAAGTAGTTTTAAGTATCCATAAAATGATTAAGAAAAAGCCGGAAGTAGATATTGTGAATGAAGTGCTGGAAGAGTGTATTTTAGCTTACCCGGTTTCTTCATTCATTATAAGTTTGTATAAACAATACGGCGAACGCGGGAGCCTTAGCAAAAAGCAGTTGCAGGGCTTATATGCAAAGGCTTCTGAAATAAAAGATATCGTTCCGGGAAAACTTGCCACCTTAGAAGCTATCATAAATAAAATGCAAACAAGGGACAAAAACCCTTTGCCGCCACCTAAGCCTTTGTTTGAAAAAGACGAAAGTACAGGCAAACTTATTGAAGACATTTTAGCGAAATATCCTCAACATAAAAGGGCGCTGTTTCTTAAATCGAAATTCGACAATAATGAAACGCTTTCCTCTGCGGAAATGGACGATTTGAAAAGGTTTAAACAGTTATTGAAATAGTGCCTATCCGAAAAGGCCTAAAAAAGTAAGGGGAAGTTGTTAATTTTAGGTTTTTGTATTTTAAATTTCTTGTCTTCTATGCTTTTCTCTTCTTTTTGTATCTGTTGTTTCTTTTGAGTGTTACTTATAATGTGCAGGTTATATGCTAAGACATTTAAACCAACATTTCGCCCGTAGCTGTTTAAACCTTTATCTGTAGGAAAGTGAACATTGGTTTCCAAAGCATAACCCATTAAATGTAAAGTAAAATGCCCCTAAAAGATAGTGCTATAAAAACTGATGCAGGTTTTCTAAAAATGTAAACATTTTTAAAAGGAAAAAAAGCAGATCTTATTGTAAAGCTTTAATAATCTGCACAAATTCATCAGCATTGAGAGACGAGCCACCCACAAGACCTCCATCTACATCGGGCTTTTCAAAAATTTCTTTAGCATTTGATGCCTTTACGCTGCCTCCATATAAAATAGATATATTGTTTGCAACAGCTTCTCCGTACTTACGCTCAACCTGTTTGCGAATATGGGCATGCATCTCCTGCGCCTGCTCACTGGTTGCCGTTTTTCCTGTGCCTATAGCCCAAATAGGCTCATAAGCTATTACGACTTTATCAATTTGCCCGGCAGGTAAGTCGAAAATACTTTCTTCCAGTTGCCTGGTCACAAAGCTATTCTGCTGATTTACCTCTCTTACAGGCAGGGCTTCACCGCAACAAAAAATCGGAATTATATTTTCTTCAAGACATAGTTTCACTTTATCAGCAAGAAACTCATGGTTCTCGTTAAAGTATTCACGTCTTTCACTGTGACCAATTACAACATAGTTTATATTGATGCTTTTAAGCATTAGTACTGATATTTCACCTGTAAATGCTCCTGATTTTTTGGAATAAACATTTTGTGCTGCTGCAAACACATTCCTGATATCGCCTATTTTTTCCGTTGCAATTGTAAGATAGCATGCAGGTACTGCGAAAATTACTTTTTGATTTTCTTTCAGGTTGTGACAATGTGGTAAAACGTTATCCAAAAGTGTTTGGGCTTCCTGCAGGGTAAGGTTCATTTTCCAGTTTGCAGCTGCAATTTGCGTTCTCATATTATTAAATATTTCTCCTGTTATTTTAATTGTTATAATTTTCAAAGATATGTTTCAAAACTTTTGTTTCCGGCTCACTTAACGTTTTATTCTTCATCTTTTTCCAGTTTGAAATATCTTTTAGTGCTTTTTCAAATTCATAGCTGCTTTGTCCTTTCATGCCCCATGAAAAATTATTAATAACTTTTGGCGTCAGCCCTTCGCCGAAAACATTGCAACAAACACCTATAACGGTTCCGGTATTTATAGATGTATTTATAGATGTCCGGGAATAATCGCCCATTATTACCCCGCATTTATTTCCTGCAGCCACATAATTATTTTCATAATAATTCCATGATTTTACTTCGCCCCCGGTATTTTTTACATTACTGTTGGTTGTGCCTGCTCCAAGGTTACACCACTCACCTATAACACTGTCGCCGAGGTAACCATCGTGAGCCTTGTTGCTGTAACCGGTCATCACACTGTTTTTAATTTCACCGCCTGCTGTACAATAGGGACCTATGGTAGTAGCACCGTAAATTTTTGAGCTCATTTTTAAAACCGCGTTTTCCCCTAATGCAAAAGGGCCGCGAATGAAACAGCCTTCCATTACTGCAGCATTTTTACCAATATAAATAGGTCCTGAGGCTGCATTTAGATTACTAAAGCTAACATCTGCTCCGGCTTCAATAAATATCTCCTCCGGTTTTATTACATGTACCGATTCATTATATTTATCTGATATTCTTCCTTTTGTAAGCAGTTTATAATCTGATTTAATCATTTCTTCATTCAATAAAAATAGTTGATAAGGAAACATTAGTCGTTTGACAACAGGTATTGAACAAAGGCTTTTAAAAAGCAGTGGCAACTCTTGTAATGATGGTAAAGACTGAATAAAAACTTTCCCCGCTGCCAATCCGTTCTCATCACTTATACCTTCGCCATCAGAGAGATTAATTATTCTCTGCATTATACCAGGAGAGGGAATAATGGAGGCATCAATAAAGACGTAATCATTTGAAGGTATCTTTTCATAAAGAGGTTGCAGATAGTCATCAGTAAGTACAAAAACCCTTGCAGCAGTCATTTTCTCCCATCTTTCTTTAATCGTTAGAATACCCATTCTTATGTCAGCAACGGCCCTCGTTGCTGTAAGAGGAAATAATCTTTTCCTGGTTTCTGTGTCAAAAAGAATGATATTCATTGGAAGTGAAAAGACAAAGTCAAAGTGAAAAGTCAAAAGTCAAAAGTCAAAAATACGTGCGATTGAGTTCCCGCTTTGGGGCTTAATCTTCTTTCAGCTTAAACAAGCTATCAACAAATTCATTTTTATCAAAAACAAGCAGGTCTTCCACTTTTTCACCAACACCAATAAACTTTACGGGAATTTTAAATTGATTAGCAATAGCCAGAACAACACCACCTTTAGCTGTTCCGTCAAGTTTGGTAATGGCAATAGCAGTTACATCTGTTGCAGCAGTAAATTGTTTTGCCTGTTCCACTGCATTTTGGCCTGTCGAACCGTCCAGAACCAACATCACTTCATGAGGCGCGTCAGGAATCACTTTCTGGATTACACGTTTTATTTTGCCAAGTTCTTCCATCAGGTGTACTTTGTTGTGCAAACGGCCTGCAGTATCTATTATAACCACATCGCTTCCCCTTGAGACACCGCTTTGCACTGTATCGAAAGCTACGGCGCTCGGGTCACTTCCCATGGGCTGTTTTACAATGGGTACATTTGTTCTTTCGCTCCAGATAGTTAGCTGGTCTACCGCAGCAGCCCGGAAGGTATCAGCAGCGCCAAGCAAAACTTTTTTTCCGGCTTTTGTAAAATTGTATGCCAGTTTTCCGATAGTAGTCGTTTTGCCTACACCATTAACGCCAACCACCAATATTACATAAGGTTTTTTACCGGAAGGTGTTGTAAAATCTTTATAACTGCTTTCAGGAGAGTCTACCAGCACTTCTCTTATCTCAGCATGTAAAATACTATTCAATTCACTCGTATTTACATATTTGTCTCTCGCAACCCTGTCTTCTATCCGCTTTATAATCTCTATCGTGGTGTCGAGGCCTACATCAGCGGTTATCAATGCTTCTTCGAGGTTGTCAAGCACTTCCTCATCTACTGTGCTTTTGCCTGCTATTGCTTTTGTGATTTTTGTAAAAAAACTTTGATTTGTTTTTTGCAGGCCTTCATCAAGGGTTTCTTTTTCTTTTTTACCAAACAGTTTTCCAAAAAAGCTCATAAATAAATCAGATTAATAAACGAAGATAAATGATTTGAAAGAGGGATGTTTTTTGTAATTTTAAAAACTCATTTTTATTTTATGAATTATAATATTCATTCTCTCAGTATAGATGAAAAAATTAAGTTGGCTGAGGAACTTTGGGAAAGTATTGAAACTGAACGTGCAGCAGCCTCATTATCTCCTGCTCAACAACAACTATTGGAAAAAAGGATTCTTTTACATCAACAAAACCCTGCAGGCGGAAAGTCATGGAAAGAAATAATAAAAAAATATTTTAATGGTAAAGAATTTAAACGCAGAGAAACCCCAGAGAAAAATACACGCAAAGAAACACAGACACAAACAATAGAAATGCTGACTTAAAATGAAATTACAGCAGTAATAATTGGACGTGACAAATTAACCAATGGTCTAAATAATCATTAAACTCTGCGGTTCTCCGCGAAAACCTCCCGGAACTCTGCGTTTAAAAAAGACCTGAGTAGTAACAAATGTTTGAAATCTACCTGATGCCTCAAATGCAGAAACCATGAAGAATGGTAAACGAGAATCAAAAAATAGAAGTAAAATTTTAAAAATGCAAAAAGCCATCCTGCAAAGGACAGCTTCAAATATTTAATTAGCGATAAGAGTAATGAAACTATTTAGCCGACAAAAAATCTTTAACCTTATCCTTATGTACAATAGCTTCTTTAAAAGTGTAAGCGCCGGATTTGGGACTGCGTACAGCCTTGATCACTTTGCTCCAGTTTTTAGCTTCTGCTGCTGCTTTTTGGTCTTTTGTTTTTATCGCTGTTTTAGCTGCTTTAGCCATTTTAGTAGTATTTTATATTTGTCAAATTATTGTTCACGCATCAGCGCAGGTAACTAATCTTACTTAATTTCTTTATGAACAGTCACTTTTTTCATGATAGGATTGAACTTTTTAAGTTCTAACCGCTCAGGAGTATTCTTTTTATTTTTCTCGGTAATGTAGCGGCTTGTACCTGGCAAACCGCTGTTTTTTTGCTCGGTACATTCTAAGATCACCTGAACTCTGCTACCTTTCTTTGCCATTGTATAATAATTTAATTCTGTTATTAGATTTTAGTACCGTTTGCTCTCAATTCTTTAATTACAGCAGACAAACCATTTTTATTAATAGTACGAATAGCCTCTGAAGAAACTTTTAAAGTGATCCAGCGGTCTTCTTCTACAAAAAAGAAACGCTTAGTTTGCAAATTAGGCAAAAAACGACGCTTAGTCTTAATGTTTGAATGAGAAACAGTATTACCTGTTATTGGTCTTTTACCCGTTACCTGACATACTCTTGCCATGATTTATTTTTTTCGGAGGGCGAAGGTCGGATAAAATATGTACAAAACAAAATAAAAGGAAGAATTCTTAACATATTTGTCATTTTGACTTTCCCTTATCTTAAAAAATGCTCTTATTATTCACTGCAATTTTTTTATAAGTATTTCTTTTACTGTTTAAACATTTTTAATCGTAAATTGCGTTGATAAAGAAGCTTTTATGGAATTCTTAGCATATAACCTTGATTTTTTAGACCATCCCCGGTTCTAATAATTGTTGCTGCAGCTATTTGTATTTATACATTCATTTATTCATTTCAATCAATTATTTTTTTATGATTTCAAATATTTCGGGGTCAGAAACTTCCCGGTTTCTCGACCTTGAGAAAAAATATGGCGCACATAATTATCATCCTTTGCCTGTAGTGCTAAATCGCGGAGAGGGAGTATATGTATGGGATGTGGAAGGGAAACAGTATTACGATTTTCTGAGTGGGTATTCGGCAGTCAACCAGGGGCATTGTCATCCTGCCATCATTGCGACATTAGTGGAGCAGGCGCAAAAGTTAACCTTAACCAGCAGGGCTTTTTATAATAACGTCTTGGGTGAATACGCTCAATATATTACCGGCTATTTTGGCTATGATAAAGTTTTGCCAATGAATACAGGTGTAGAAGGTGGCGAAACTGCCGTTAAGCTGGCAAGACGGTGGGGCTACGCAAAAAAAGGAATCCCTGATAATAAGGCGAAAATTATTTTTGCAGAACAAAATTTCTGGGGAAGAACGTTGGCTGCAATTTCGTCTTCGACTGATCCGGACAGTTATGCGGGATTTGGACCTTACATGCCCGGTTTTGAATTAGTACCTTATAATAATCTTGCTGCCCTTGAGAAAGCTTTCCAGGACGCAAATGTTGCAGCATTTATGGTAGAACCTATACAGGGAGAGGCAGGCGTAGTACTGCCTGATGATGGATATTTAAAAGGGGTGCGGGATTTGTGCGATGAATATAATGTTCTTTTTATAGCAGATGAAATACAAACCGGGCTTTGCCGTACCGGCAAAATGCTTGCATGCGATCATGAAAATGTAAGGCCGGATATATTGATTCTTGGGAAAGCTTTAAGCGGAGGAGTCTTACCTGTTTCTGCAGTGCTTGCAGATGATGACGTAATGCTGAATATACATCCCGGAGAACACGGCAGTACCTATGGTGGAAATCCATTGGCATGTAAAGTTGCAATGACAGCCTTACGGATTTTAAAAGATGAAAGGATGGCGCAAAATGCAGCAGAAACGGGAACCCTTTTTCGCAAAGAAATAGAAAGTATTCAATCTCCTTTTATAAAAAATATTCGTGGCAGAGGGCTGTTTAACGCAATTGTCATCAATCATCCCAACGCCGGTGCCGCCTGGGATTTGTGTCTTGAGCTTATGAAAAACGGTTTGCTTGCGAAGCCAACTCATGGCGATAAAATACGTTTTGCTCCACCATTAATTATTACAAAAGAGCAGATCATGGAAAGTACAGACCTTATAAAAAGATCATTGCAAGTGCTTGAATAAATTAAAGCGTTTTCATTAAAAGACCGCTTATTTTTACATCCAATATTAAATCATGCATGATACCGTATTACATCATCATCACGAGCACCATTCATCAAGCTCAGATTTTTTAAGAGACATAGTCATTGGTATGAGTGATGGTCTCACGGTGCCCTTTGCGTTAGCTGCCGGTTTAAGCGGCGCTGTCGATAGCACAAGCCTGATCGTTATTGCCGGCCTTGCCGAAATTGCAGCCGGATCAATTGCTATGGGTCTCGGAGGCTACCTGGCCGGACAAACGGAAATGGATCATTATAAAGCAGAACTGCGCCGTGAGTATGATGAAGTGGAGCGCGTGCCCGACCGGGAAAAAGAAGAAGTGAGAGAATTTTTTGAAAGCCTGGGCCTGAGCAAAGAAGTACAGGAAAAAGCGGTAATGGAGCTTACAAAAGATAAAGATAACTGGGTCGATTTTATGATGAAGCATGAATTAGGCCTCGACAAACCCGATGAAAAAAGAGCACGAAAAAGCGCCTTTAATATTGGCATGTCTTATATCGCAGGCGGCCTCGTTCCGCTGTTGCCTTATTTTTTTGTTACAGGCACAGCTCAAGGGCTAAAAATATCAGCAGTAATTACGCTCATTTGCCTGTTCATTTTCGGATATTTTAAAAGTAAAATGACCTCCGTTCCTCCTGTTGCAGGCGCATTAAAAGTGATGCTGATCGGTGCACTCGCTGCCGCTGCAGCATTTTCAATAGCAAGGCTTATTGAAGGAAGCTAAATTTTGAAGGCGAAAACGTCAAACATCAATTTTGGTAAAAAGATATTCATTGAGCCTAAGAAAAGTTTAATAAGCAAACTCTTCACTTTTTTGCTACTATTCTACCTCAAACATTTGTATCAATATTATCTTCTTTTTCGATTATTTTCTCGGTCTTTTTGCTTTTTTCGCGGAAGATGGGAAAACGCATAGGGCTGTGTTTGGGCCTTTCATCTCCAAACAAACCCCCCCATTGCCTTAGATTGTCAGACCGGTCGAAAACAATCTTCAGGATGGCAATTACAGGCAAAGAGAGAAACATGCCTGCTATACCTGCTACTGCACCGCCTACAATTACGCCGACTATACTTGCAAGTGCATTTATTTTCACTTTTGATCCTACAATCCGTGGCATCAGAATATTATTATCCAAAAATTGTACAACTGCAATAGTGATCAGCACTGCATATATCGGCCAGATTTCCTGCGAAGAGGTAAGCGTCAGCAGTACGCCAACAATATTTCCTATTAATGCCCCTATGTAAGGGATAAGGTTAAGAATTGCAAATATTACCCCAATGAGTAATGCGTGTTTTATACCTATTATCATCAGCGAAACGCCTAAAAGAACGGTGATGTAAGAAATTTGTATAAGCAGCCCAACGAGATAACTTTTAATAATCGTTTTTGTTTCATGCACGCCGTCCTTTACTTTTTCGTGGGTATTTTTGGGAAACCATAAAAAAATAAACCGCAGCAGCAGGTTTTTATAGAACAATATGAGAAATACATAAATCGGTACGAGGCCAACAAATACAAAAACGGAGGTGAGCGAAGTTGCTGCTCCGCCTAGTATTCCCCCGGCATAATTAAGCAGTTTTTTACTCTGATCATTTATAATAGCTACCTGCCTCTCCGTCGAAAAATGAGTTTTGCGGTTTATCCATTCACTTAACGAATTTAAATGAACAGTTACATTCTCTTTTATGGTTGGAAAATCATCGATAAGCCTGCTGACCTGAGACGAGAAAAACCACACAATTCCACCTGCGACAACTATTAATAAAATGAGAGAGAGCGCAATGGAAAGAGCCTCAGGAAATTTTTTGCTAATAAAAAAGCTATAAACAGGATAAATAACAATACTGATCAGAAAAGCCATTATAATCGGGGAAATGATCCCGCTGCCCGAAATTATAATCAGTCCGCCGGTATATAACCCCATTAGCTCTATAGACCTTCTTACTGTAACTGGTAGTTCTTTCATACTGCACTTGCTTAAGTTTTTACCCTTAATAATCAAAAAGCTTTTTTTGACCGAAACAGCAAATAGCTTTGTGTGTTTACCCAGGGGTAATACCTGCAAAAATAATTTTTAAACAGTAAAGATAATTAAGGTATTGGTTTAGGCTACAAGAGAAATGTTTGTTGGCAAATCAGACGTAAGAATTGAAGGAGGATATTCGACAGCTTTTAAAAAAAGCCCTTTTGCAGGAGTGGAAAAATTTGCTTTAGTGCAATCCAGGGCTTCGATAATATTTTTGAAACCGGAAACGGAAATATTGCCTCTGCCTGCCTGTAACATTGTTCCAACTAATCCCCTTACCATACCGCGAAGAAAACGATTGGACCTGATATTAAAAACAAGCTTCTCATTATCCTGAAACCATATACTCTTTGTTATTGTACAAAGACTTGTCAGCGCCTGTGTATTTCTTTTTGAAAAGGAAGTAAAATTAGTGTGGTTTATAATTAAAGATGCAGTTTCGTGCAATGCTTCCATATTTAACCTGTAGGGGTAAAACCAGGCTGTTTCAGTTAAAAACGGGTTTTTTGAAAAATAGATATAATACAAGTATTCTCTCGAAACAGCATGGAACCGGCAATGTGAATTATCGGGTACACGGGTTAGTGTTTTTACAACAATATCATTGGCTAAAATAGAATTGAGATTATATATCGCTTCCGCAGAAAATTCGAAGTCAAGATCAAAATGAAAATAATTTTGCAAGGCATGAACTCCTGCGTCAGTTCTGGATGAGCCGGTTAAATTGATGTTGGTTCTTAAAATAGTAACTAAGGCTTTTTCAACCTCACCCTGAATTGTAATCCCATTTTTCTGAACTTGAAAACCAGCATAATTGGTTCCTTTGTAACTCACCTCAAGAAAATACCTCATGGATGGTTTTTAGTTGTCGCACAATCTATTTCAGCAGGGCTTTAAAGCGATCTGCAAATGCAGGATCAATGAATTCGGATTGCAATGTAGAATATTCAGCTACATCAGCTACGGAATTATAAGAAGCGTTGAAAAAATTATACCTTCCTTCATCCGACAAAAATAATGTAGACAAGCTTTTAATCTGACTGGTTGTAAGGCATTTATTCCTGTACACTTTTCTTGCTTCGTTAATCATTTTCTCATCACTGGTTTGCATTGCCATCCTCCTTCTTAAGCGGGTATAATCATCATCTGTTGCAATATTATTGCATTTACTGTTAGAGATTGCTGATACACTGCTTTCCTGTACTGAACTTCCCTGCTTTACATCTTTTTTTGATTTATCCGTGTCTGCATTGGTAAAAGTTGAATTGTCTTTAGCAGTGTTCTCAACCCCGCCAGGCTTAGTGGATGAAGCATTATTGCCCGTTGAAATATCGGCTTCAGCAGATGAGTTATTGTTTTCGGTGTTGGTTTTTTCGAAAGGAATGATGACATGAATAGTGTCGCCGTTTGGACCTGCACCTTCAACATAAGAAAGGTGCAAACCATCTTCCACCTTACTTTCTTCAACCTTTTTTACATCACCCTCAACTATGTTATTATTATTTTCATTATTGGTGCCAACCGCCTCGTTTGCCTTTAGCTCCTGGTCTTTTTGCTCTTCGTTTTTAGCCACAGGCTGGCTTGCCGTTGTATCTGCAGCATTTTTAGTTACAGATTCTGTATTCGTATCTTTTTTCTTTCTATCAAAAGAAATTATGGGTTCTGTATCATCTTTAGCTGCATCTTTTTCACGTAAAGCCTTAGCTACATTATCTGTATTATCGCTCCCGGCCATAGTAACAGCAAGAGACTGAAGATTGAAAAGTCCCCAACCTTTTTCGCCAAAATTTTTAAGGTCGAACCCAAGGTCTTTATTATTTATTGCACATTGAAAACTTTGCTCCGGAAAGGCGTTTTTTGCGAAGCCTACAGAAAAATTATAACTGCCGTCGGTAAGCTTTGGTATGATGATATATCCGCTTGCGGCCGAGCTGTATAACTTTCCATTTAAAGAGACATAAAAAGGTTGGTTATTATCTGCCTGAATGAAAACAAAATGATTTTCCTGTGCAAAAAGACGAGACAGGCAAAATGAAAGAAAAAATATAATTAAGAGAGATTTCATTTAAAATATTATTAAAAGGTTCAACGGATTTCCTGGTGCGACAAAGCTAAATAAAAGTGGCGTTTTAGTATGATAACGGTTTTTTAATAAATAGCGAAAATATCCGCTGCAAAAACAATACTTGATTTGTCTTATTTACATCACTCCGGATAAATCTTTTCTGAATATTCTTTATTTTTTTGCAGGAATTTTTGTTTTTATGTAATTAGCCAGCTCTTTCAATCCTGCTGCTTGTTTTTTCTCTGCAATTTCATTTAGTATATTATTGATAAAAGGATTGCTCCACGAATGGTGCTGCGCCGGAATGGTATCACGAAACTTTACAATCATGTCTATTCCTTTCGTCAGCTTTTCTGCATCTTTTATATTCACAAGAAAATCGGCAAAAGGTTGCACCATATCAACCTTAGCCTGTCCAAAAGGCAACTTATTAAATTTTAGAGCTATAGTATCAAACTTACTTTCGTCTGAATACCTGATTATTGCATTCATTAAAGCCCCTTTTGCCGGATGTGCAGCTAACGTCTTCGCTTCGCCGGCAGCAGCAACACTATCGATTTTACCTAACGCGTTTAATGCATTGCCTGCAACAGAGTAAGAAGAATCAGTAAGCGCTTTTACAAAAAGAGCTTTATATGCGGGCTTTTTATATTTGCCTAAAATAGCAATAGCCATTCCTCTTATAACGGGTTTAGGATCGTGCTGTGCCATATTTGCAACAATAGACTCCACAGAGTGTTTTACAGTATCATTATCAGTGTCTAAGTGTTCGAGGGTGAATATTCTTAATTTTTCAGATTTATCATTCAAGGCAGTTTTAAGAAAATTCAATGCTTTTTCGCCAGGCTGATTTTTAGCAGCAAATTCTACTGCTTCTATCCTGTCTATATATAAACCTGCATTTTTGTATTGGTAAACATAATTTTCAAGTGTTTTATGATCGGTTTTTTCGCATAGCAGCACCTTATCGCCGTCTACATTAATTAAGTCAGGTTTTGAATTAACAGGGAAAGAAAAAGTATCGGACTGCTGATCCATCCAGACTTTGTAACGCTTTTTTTGATTCTGTTCGTAAACATCAATAGCAAACGGAAGTTTAAATATTTTATCGGCCTGGGTTTGTTTAATAAAGACCCTGGCTGCCTTGTTTGCAGAATCATAATTGTACGTTATATTCAGCTTAGGATGACCACTGCCATAGTACCATTCATTCCAAAACCAATTCAAATCCTGACCGGTTATTTCTTCGAAAGCGAGGCGAAGATTTTGTGCCTCGGCAGATTTAAATTTATTTGCAGTAAGGTAAAGATGTAAGGATTTAAAAAAAGCGCTGTCGCCTGTATAATTACGCAGCATATTTAAGATGCGTCCGCCCTTGGGGTAACTAACTGCGTCAAAAACATCTTCTTTATCTTTATAATAAAAACGAACAAGCGGTTTGTTTTCGCTGTTGCTTTGCAAATAGCCCTGCATATCTGAATAACTCTGTTCGCCGCCCGCATCTTTTCCATACTTGTATTCATTCCATAAGGTTTCGCTATAATCTGCAAATGACTCGTTCAAAGTAATATTGCTCCAGCTTTCAGCAGTTACGTAATCTCCAAACCATTGATGAAACAATTCATGTGCAATAACTAACTCCCACCTGTTTCCATCCACCAATTCTCTCGCGTCCTGCTGCGCAACCTCTCCATGCAGGGTAGCTGTTGTATTTTCCATAGCGCCGCTTACATAATCTCTTCCTGTGATCTGATCGTATTTCGGCCAGGGAAAATCAACACCGGTAATTTTTGAATAAAAAGCAATCATTTCAGGAGTAAGCCCAAATATTTTTCTTGCCACCTGTGCGTATTCTTTTTCAACATAATAGCTTACTTCTTTGCCCTTATATTTATCCTTTATAATCGCATAGTTTCCTACACCCATAAAAAACAAATAAGGACAATGGGGCAAGTTCATTTTCCAGGTATCTGTGCGTGTGCCGTCTTTATTCTTTTTCTGACTTACTAATAAACCATTTGAAAGTGTTACATATCTGGCAGGAACAGTCATGGTGATCTCTTCAGTCGTTTTTTGATCAGGCTTATCAATGGTAGGAAACCATGCAGAGTTTGATTCAGTTTCACCCTGTGTCCATATTTGTATGGGCTTATCCTTTTCTTCTCCTTTGGGATTAATGAAATACAAACCTTTAGCCTCGGATATGGCGGCACTGCCTGCAGCTTTTAATTCATTCGGCTTAGAAACATAGTTTATAAAAACAGTGTAGCTTTCATTTGCTTTATAGGTTTTATCTAATTTTATTAAAAGGTGTAAACTGTCATAAGTATAGGTAAGAGGAATATTTTTCCCTGCTTTTACAACAGACACTTCATTGATGTTCATGCCTTTTGCATCGAGGTTTAAAGTATCAGTGGGATAGAAATGAGGATGAAGCGTTACCCATGCTTTTCCATACATGTATGCTTTGCCGTAGTCAAATTTTACATCTAACCTCGTATTTACCAGGTCGTTTATTTTTGGAGCTGCGGCACGATATATTTTTTGCCAGGGTTCCTGTTTGGTTGAGTCAGTTTTTTGTGAATTTGCAGCAAGGGCACTTAGTATTAAAACTAAGAAAATAAACCTCTTCATGGTCAGTAATTTTTTATTAATATTAAACTAATATCCAGATAAAAAAAGATAAATTTATTCAGGTAAAAAACTTATGTAAGCTTTAACAAGGGGGGTTATTTTTATGCAAAATTGTAAGGGAGTAAAAGGCGTTAAGTTTTTTTCTTTGCAGCTTTGTGTTTGTTTTTCTTCGCGCGATTGCATGAAAACTGATTAAAACTCATACCCGATATCTTTCCTGAAATACATTCCTTCAAACGAAATTGTATTTAAAACATTTATTGATTTATTTACCGCATCCTTTATATTATTTCCGAAAGAAGAAACTGCTAATACACGACCTCCGTTTGTTACAATATCATTACCGCCCGGCTTTGTTCCTGATTGAAAGATTAAAACATCATTTTCATTTTTTATATTTTCCAATCCATATATTTTTATATTCTTTTTGTATTCTCCCGGGTATCCGCCGCTTACCGCCATTACTGTACAACATGTTCTTTCATCTATTTCAATTTCCTGGTTTTGCAAAGTTCCGTTATAAAGGGCTATAAGCAATTCTGCCAAATCATTCATGAGTTTTGGCAATACGACTTCTGTTTCCGGGTCTCCCATGCGGCAATTATATTCTATTACAAAGGGCTCATCATTTACATTTATCAACCCAAAAAATATAAAGCCTTTGTATTCCAGTTCTTCTTCGCGTATTCCTTTGATTGTAGGAGCAATAATTGTTTTTTCAACTTTATTCATAAAAACATCATTAGCAAATGCAACGGGGCTTACACATCCCATTCCTCCGGTGTTTAATCCGGTATCACCCTCTCCTATGCGTTTATAATCTTTTGCATGACCTATAATTTTGTAATCCTTTCCATCGGTTACCACAAATACACTTACCTCTATTCCCTGCAAAAATTCTTCGATCACAACTTTAGCGCTTGCCTGGCCAAATTGTCTGTCTTTAATCATGGAAGTAAACGCCGCTTTTGCCTCAGCAGCCGTTTCGCAAATAACAACGCCTTTACCCGCTGCAAGACCATCAGCCTTCAAAACAATTGGCAGGCTGTGCTGCTCTATGTACTTTATGCCTTCTTCGAAATCAGTTGCAGTAAATTCAGCATAAGATGCAGTAGGTATATTATGACGCTGCATAAAATGTTTTGAAAAAGCTTTGCTTCCTTCCAGTTGAGCGCCTGCTGCAGACGGTCCTATAACAATAATATTTTGAAGAACAGCTTCACTTTTGAAATAATCATATATTCCCATTACCAACGGGTCTTCGGGCCCCACAATAACCATTTCTATTTTATTGCTTACGCAAAAATCTTTTATTGCTTCAAAATCTGTTACAGCTATATTTATATTTTCACCGCAAAAAGATGTTCCCGCATTTCCCGGAGCAATGTATAAGCGGGAGCATAAAGCGCTTTGTTTTATTTTCCAGGCAAAAGCATGCTCACGACCTCCCGAACCGAGCACAAGTATATTCATAATAAGTAAGTTATCAGCAATTTAATTACTGCGAAAGTAGAAACTATTTATAATGAAACGATTTGAGATTTGTTTATTGAAATTTCTGCTTATTTTGAGCATTCATATTAAATTAGCAAAATGAATCAACCGCCAACTATAAAAACAAAACATCCGCGTGGTTTGTATGTCCTTTTTTTTACGGAAATGTGGGAGCGTTTTGGTTATTATTTAATGGTAGGAATTTTTTTCTTGTACCTGCATGATACAACAAATCATGGGGGGCGTGGTTTAGATACTGCAAATGCTATTGATATTGTAGGAAGTTATGTGGCCTTGATTTACTTAACGCCTTTCATTGGTGGTTTGGTTGCAGATCGTGTTTTAGGTTATACAAAATCAATTTTTTTAGGTGGTTGTTTACTGGCTCTTGGCTATTTTTTAATTGGCGTAAATGGCAGCAATTCAATTATGTATTTGGGATTGTTGTTCGCTATTATTGGCAACGGATTTTTTAAGCCAAACATTAGTACATTATTAGGAAATATTTACAACAGGGAAGATTTAAAGTCAAAGAAAGATATTGCGTACAACATATTTTATATGGGCATAAACATAGGTGCGTTTATCTGCAATTTTGTGGCTGCTTATTTACGTAACAATATTACATGGGGCGCAGCGTTTGATGCTGCCGGCGTAGGTATGGTGTTAAGTATGATCTGGCTTGCTTTAGGTTTAAAATATGTTAAGCATGCAGATATAATCAAACCAAAAAAACCAGAGGACTTATCTATTGGAAAAATTATGTTGTATGTTTTTGTGCCTGCTTTTATTGCAGGCGCAATAGGCTGGTTTATTCCCGGAAATTTAATTGGTTCTGATTCTAATGATGCTTTCATTTTTGCCTGTGTGCCTATCATTATTTTTTATCTCAGCATCTGGTACCGTGCAAAAGGTTTTGACAGAAAACGCATCGGCACTTTATTGATTCTGTTTGGTGTGTCCATTATCTTCTGGAATATTTACAATCAAAATTCCACTGCCTTAACTATCTGGGCAGACACTTATACTGACCGTGAAGCGCCGAAAGCAGTTCAGCCTTTACTTGCACCTTTTGGATTTTTACAAACAGTAAATACAAAACCTACAGAAGTGCCTGTAGTTGACAAACAGTTTAGGGCACAAACAGATGTAAATGGAAAAGTATTAACAAAGCAGGGGACGGTTTTATATTTCCAGAATTTGCAAAAAGAAAAATATCCGCCGCAGGGACAAGATTTAAAATTGATTTCAACTGAAATCTATCAATCTATCAATCCATTCTGGATAATTGTTCTAACACCAATTGTTGTTGCTTTCTTCGGATGGATGAAAGCAAGAAATAAAGAGCTTTCAACGCCTGGCAAATTTGCCTGGGGTACTCTTATCGCTGGCCTATCATCTGTAGTGATGGTAATTGCATCCCTCTCTGCCAATATTTATTTAAATAAAGTTTCAAGCTGGTGGATTATCAGCACCTATGGTGTGTTTACGATAAGTGAATTATTTGTAAGCCCTGTTGGATTATCGCTTGTATCAAAAGTTGCTCCACGAAGATTTACTGCATTATTAATGGGTGGATGGTTTATTACAACTTCTCTTGGTGGAAAAATTTCTGGTATTCTTGCTGGTTTTTGGGATCAGTTTGATAATAAAGCAGTGTTCTTTGCGATAAGCGTAGTTGCAGCAATTGTTGCCGGTATTTTATTGTTTCCATTAACGAAGCGATTAAATAAAGTGGTTGTTGAAGCATCGGAGTCAGATGAATAAAATAATAGTCTGTTACTTGTCCAACACTGGCAGGTTTTACTCTTCGTGGTCTTCTCAAGTCTCTATGCTGTTTGTTATAATGTCCGGTATTGCTTCTGCGCTCTTGTTCCTTATTAAGAAACGCTTACAAAAAATGATGCATATAGGTAAAGAAAAGATTTGGGATAATTTAAGGATGGAGATTATTTCTTGTTTTTCTGAAATAATAAATAATGCTTTTATTTTTAATAATCGCTTTAAATTATTCTTCTTTTTTACTAAGGCAAGATTGGTTAAATTTGAAATAAAAAGAAAACATGAGCGATCTGACTTTTCTTGAAAAAGTAAAATTAATGCCATCTGATTACCAGCAGGAAATAAAGGATTTTATTGATTTTGTGTGGCAGAAGAAAATGGGGTTGCAAGATAAGATGAATGTAAATGAGAGGATACCTGGATTACTGAAAGGGAAAATGTGGATGAGTGCAGACTTTGATGAAACTCCGGAGGATTTTAAAGATTACATGTGATGCCTGCATTTATATTAGATACGCATACTTTACTAAAAATCAGAAAACATGAACCGGAAAATTTTTCTAAGTAATCTAACAGTAAGATCTGTACTGGGTTCATTATTAATATTGACAATGTCTTTAAATTTAAACGCTAAAGTAATGGCTAGAAGAATTCATCTAGCAGGTTTAGTAGTCAATGCCGGAACGTTATCACCCGTTGCCATGGCTGATATTTACAGTTCTGATAAGAAACTTTTAGGTACCACGGATAAGAATGGCTATTATAGTGTGAATATAGATTGCAATGCGAAAGGGGCTATGCAATTTAGTATTACAATTTCAAAAGAGGGTTACGAATCTTTATTAGACAAAGAAAACTGGGGGGATTTAGGAAACACCTCAAAAATGATCATTTATTTTGGTATAAGAGAAAGCAAATCTAATGCTGAACAGTTTTCAAAATTTGGGAATGATGCTGGAAGCGGTAATCTAAGTTATAATAACGTTTTTGCAGGTTTTACCAAAGTACAGGAACAAAAAAATTTTGACCGCGAGTTGGCAAAGGCAAAAGAAGGGAATGAAAATGTGTTGATTCAATACAATGATAACTTTTATATTGTAAATGACTTTGGATGGATTCAAATTAATTCCGATCAGGATTTAATCTCCATAAATGATAAAAAAAATATTGTAGCAAGTCAATTGAACGCTACTGTAAAACGGAAAGATATAAAAGGCATGACCCCTGTAGAATCGAAGGATGCAAAATTTGCTATTTATACCAAATAGAAAAAAGCATGCTTCTGATAGAAAGCGTATTTTTTATTAAACCTACTAAAAATATGTAAATAAAACTGATTATTTTTAAACAAAAAGGGTGATCCTTCCTCTATATGGCGATAAAAACATTTTCAGGTATAATAAAACTACTACAAGTTTTTAAAAATAGTATTGGCAACTTCAGAAGTATCAGACTCGTACCGGTGCCCGCCTTTCAGCCCTATAAGTTTATAAGTAACTTTAAGTGAGGTAGACTCAATTTTTTCAGATTCTTTCAGGCCTTGCAATATCAGCAACGGCTTTTGCTTTATTTTGTTTATTTCTGCTAAAACACTGCTGCCTGTACTTTTTCCACTTCCAAATAGTTGTGCTACATGCACTTCGAAATCAGTCGCCTGGGATGGCGACATTAAAACAATGTTTTTGACATCAGCATAGGCGTCTTTAGACAATCTGGTAACAATAAAAGGCGCTACGTCTGCACCAAAAGAATATCCGATAATTATTATATTTCTAATCTTCCATTCCGATTGATAATGCCGGATAACTTTTTCTACATCTGACGCTGTCTGTTCCGGTGTTTTTTTTGACCAGAAATATTTTTGAGAATTAAAAAGAACAGCAGAAAATCCCTTGGCGTTTACCTGTTCCATTAAAGATCGGGAGAAAGAATTTTCACCTCCATCGCCAGATAAATATAATACGAAAGCATTTTGTGAATTATTATTTGTTGTAGCATAAGGAACAACCGGCAATGCTGAAATATCCTGACCATTGACGATAGTTGAAAAAAAAATAATTCCTATCAATACTAATCCTCTCTTCATCTTATCAAAATTTTACACAGGTTGCATTACTTTATTCAGAACTGCCGGCAACTGAACAAGATCAAAATCGTCTTCATAAACAAGATATTTATTCAGCCACCTGGTTGCGTACTTTTCTTTAAAATCGCGCAGTCCCTGGTAGTTACGAAAACGCTTCAACCGTTCATAAGCGAATTTCACTACCTGTTCTGCTGTGTTTTCAGGTTTGTCAATGCCTGCCATAGGCACCATTCCCATATTTAAAAATAAATACCCTTTTTCCCTGGCATATTCTATCAGCCTTACTATCAAAGCATCCATTGCTCCTCCGGGCGAATCCGCTGTCTTTCTTATCATGTCGTAGGTGCATTCATCAGGGGAGTAATCGGGAATAATATTAAGAAAAGCAACAATCCTGCCTTCATTGTCAGATAAAGTTATTATATCCTGTTTCTTAAGCTCATCCCTATCAAAAATGCCCTGCGAAAAAGTCATTTCTTCCATCTCAAAAGTTTCAAGCCACTCATCTGATACCTGCTCCAATGCCTGTATCAAAGACCCTGTTATCGGCGCTTTATGTATTTGGGCAGTATATCCTTTTTTACTTAAGCTGTTCAAACCATTTCTTAGTGACTTTCTGTCTTTTCCCTCTAACTTAAAAAGCGGAATATCTAATATCGCTTCCTGCCCTATAAAAATTCTTTTTCTTCTCAATTTGTTGAAGTAATAAAGGCTTTCTTCATCTACCCGGTAATAAACAACTTTAAAACCATTTTTCGTACAATAGTTCTCAAACTCTTCTATCAGTACGACTTTGGTTTCTTCTGCACATACCGGCTCTTCCAATACCACCGCAAAACCACCTGTCACGCGATAACTGACAAAACCAGGATGCAAATCAGAAACGTATAAAAGTTTATCATTGCTTATTTTAAAATAATCGAGGGGAGAGTCTCCAAATTGAGTTAACAGATATTCTGCCTCCTCCGTTTTTACCTGAGGCCTCGTTGATTTATAAATTTGTGGTCTTACCAGGCAATACAATAAAAAGGCCCACGCACCTACACCTAATGCATTTATAAAAAAGATGAAATCATGGCCAAAATGAGTTAAAGGCTTCAGGTCACTGCTGCCTACCAAAACAAATTCTCTGAAAGCAAAGTATATGGATTCCTTCCACGTAAAATCTTTGTGAAAATGATTTTGATCAAGATAATAAAATCCAATACTGCCAAAAATAAGTACGGCAGCGAATGTGGCAAGGGCGGTTGCAATCCCTATATTCATAAGCTTAGGATTGCTCTTTAGCCTGTATTGCTTTCTGGTCACTATCAATACGATGCATACCAGCAACGACAATATAGCTTCTTCATAATCGAGGGCTTTGCTTATATGCCCGACACACGAAATGACAGAGAGACTAAGAGCAAGCAGCCATGCGCTTCGTAATCCTTTTATAAGAAAAGCTGCAGTGATAATGAGCGTTATGCCAATAACGATTACAAGAAAGTTAGAAGCTTCTATGGAAGCTATCGGAACGAAAGTTCTTAAAAGTCTTAAACGTGACATTACCGGCGGGGTAAGAACAGAAAACACATTGACAAGACCCAGGAAGAAAATAAGAACCGGCGGCAGCAAACGAAGAAATAAATACCTGCCTTTTGCTGCATAAGATAACAGACCTGCTACCAATGGCAGCCAAAATTCGAAAAACCTGAATAATAACGTTATTTCGAGCGCCTGCAGCGTGGTAAAACCATATCTGCCCAATATGACGGTAAGCGATAACTCAATAGCTCCCATACCACGCAAAAAGGGAGATATGATCAGGAAAATAGTAGCTACAATATAGCCGGTAACAGCCGCCTCCAGCGAGGGTGTTGCCCCTGCAGCAAGCATGGCAATGTACAAATGAATAATCCCTACAATTTCAATAAAAACAGAGGCGAGCGTAGCATTAAGGAATTGTTTCCATGAAAGGTTAAACGAAAAAACTTCATTAAGAAGAGCTTCAAGCTTTGGCCTTCCTTTTATTACCCATAAATAGAACTTACCTTTTGTTTGTATCGACCTTGCCAATAGCGCCATTGCTGCCAGCATAGCGACAATAGTGAAAAGACCTGCTGTAGTACCAGGTACCTGTGCGTTTGTAACAGAAAGATAAAGGAGAACAGGAACAGCAACAATAAAAACCGAAAAAATACCAATAAAGCCATAAATGACCGAGCCCTGGTGAACCTGCTGCTTCTGCACCTGACTTTTTCTGATGCTGGCCGGCAAATAAGCTAATGCAGTAATGCCTCCTGCCGGGAGAAATACGGAAATCACATTTCTTTTTAGAAATAGTTCAATAGCATTGATCCAAGAAATCTTTCCGCCAATTGACAGAAAACTGTATACATAAAGAGCAGCCTGCAGTAAAATATAAACGCCGGTAAAAGCTATACCGGCTGTCAGCCACAGTAAATTGGTATTTTTTAAAGAAGAACTTAAAGAAGCTAACTCTTTTCTTTGCTGCCGAAAAAAGTAAAATGCTACCAGAAGAAAAAGAAGCCCCAGTAATTCCTTCCAGTGAAGTTTACGAATAAAGGTGAGAACTTTATGATAATTAAATTTTAATGCAGTTTCGGCCATTCTTTTCAATTAATTATTTGAACATCATTAATGAATCCTTTTTTACAATTGCTTAAAATTTTCCTTTTATAAAAGGAGCTAAATTATGTACAGCACTTCTTCCTTTTGAGTAACACCATTTTTGCTGTTATACAAAAAGGAAACAGGGAAAATTACTTCCTCGTTATCCCCCCATGAGATGTTTCCATTTTCAACAACAAATTTTTTAAAATCAGCAGGTAAAAGATATTTGGTATAATATCCTTTTAAAGTCTTTGAGAATAAAGGATAAAAATCTATAATTCTTTGCTTCCCATTTGAAAAAGAGATAAGAACCTTAAAACCACTTATATAATTAGCCTTGATAACAGTTAGTTTTTGAATTTCCTGATTTTTTCTTTTATAATTTCGTTTTCCACCTTTTGATGGTATATAAAGACTTTGTTCCATTTATCAATAATTTGTTTATGATATGCTCTCAAAAATACAGAAACTTCCTTAGCTTCTTTTTGGGTAAGGGGCTCTTTTTGCTTTACTTTTTTAAATAATAATGTTACCATATTTTGTTCAAATACAAATTCCACCTTCATTTCTCTTTCCTGTATTTGTACATGAACATGAATAGGTAAATGGTCGTTTGTATAAAAAGGTATTATGAAAGCTAAGTATTCAAAAAACTTAGGCATCCTTTTACAGTCTTCCGTTTTTAATTTCATCCACCACTGCCGGATCAAGCAAAGTTGAAGTGTCACCTAAATTTTGCGTGTCACCTTCGGCCATCTTCCTCAGTATGCGCCGCATAATTTTTCCACTCCTGGTCTTGGGTAAATTTTTGACAAATTGTATTTTATCAGGCCTGGCAATTGCTCCGATGATGCGGGTAACAGTAGCTAAAATATCTTTCCTGTTTCGGTCATCCGTATCCTCGCGGCCATTATAAATGACGTATGCATAAATTCCCTGTCCTTTAATTTCATGAGGAAAACCAACCACCGCGCTTTCAACAACGCCTGCGTGCATATTTATCGCATTTTCCACTTCAGCAGTACCTATGCGGTGTCCGCTTACATTCAGCACATCATCTACCCTGCCGGTGATCCGGTAAAATCCTTCTTCATCCCTCAGTGCGCCATCGCCTGTAAAATAAAAACCGGGATAGGCAGAAAAATAAGTTTGCCTGCACCTTTCATGGTCACCATAAGTTGTTCTCAAAATTCCGGGCCATGGAAATTTAATGCACAAATTTCCTGAGGATAATCCACTTGCCGTATGCGGAATCTCATTTCCTTTTTCATCTAAAAGTGCAGGTTGTATACCCGGCAAGGGCAATGTAGCCCATCCCGGCCTTGAAGGCGTAACACCAGCGAGGTTCGATATAAGAATTCCTCCATTTTCGGTTTGCCACCAGGTATCTACTATAGGGCATTTTCCTTTACCTATTTTCTCATCGTACCAGTGCCACGCTTCTTCGTTTATTGGCTCTCCCACCGTTCCTAAAACTTTAAGGCTGCTTAAATCAGTATTTTCGAGAGGAGCGTCGCCGTGGCCAATCAAACTTCTTATAGCTGTAGGCGCTGTATAAAATATATTTACTTTAAACTTATCAATAATCTTCCAAAACCTTGATGCATCAGGATAGGTGGGTATACCTTCAAAAATAAGAGAACTTGCACCCGCACTTAAAGGGCCATAAATTATATAACTGTGACCCGTTATCCAGCCAATATCTGCCGTACAAAAGTGTACCTCGCCAGGCTGAAATTGAAAAACATTTACAAAGGTGTAATTGGTATAAATCATATAACCGCCGCAGGTGTGCACTACTCCTTTGGGCTTACCGGTACTGCCTGAAGTATACAAAATAAAAAGCGGGTCTTCTGCATCCATCTCTTCCGCCGGAAAATCAAGAAGCCCTAATGTTTCTACCTTTATTATTTCATCATTCCACCACACATCCCGTCCCTTAATCATACTTACGGGCGTATGTGTGCGGGTATAAACAATTACTTTTTTTACAAACCGTATACCGATCAGTGCGTCGTCAATCACACTTTTCAGCGGTATATCTTTTGCGCCCCTGAAAGCGCCATCGCAGGTTATTATATATTCTGCCTGTGCATCTATCAACCGGTCTGCAATACTTTGCGCACTGAACCCACCAAATATTACGCTATGAATGGCACCAATACGTGCACACGCCAAAACAGCAATGGCAAGCTCAGGTATCATGCCCATATAGAGACAAACCCTGTCGCCTTTCTTCACACCATTATTTCTTAAAACATGGGCAAACATGCACACCTTTTCATACAACCTTTTATACGTCAAAACCCGGTGATGCTCCTCGGGGTCATTCGACTCCCAGATGATTGCCGGCTGGTCTCCCTTCGTTTGCAGATGCCTGTCGAGACAGTTTTCCGTTATATTTAATTTTGCTCCCTTAAACCATTCAATTTTAGGTTCTTCAAAGTCCCAGTTTAAAATAGTATCCCACTTTTTTTTCCAGGTAAAACTTTCCGCTACCTCTGCCCAAAAACCTTCCGGATCTTCCACACTTTTTTTATAAGCAGTTTTATACTCTTCAAAGCTTTTAATTTGATAGGGAAATGGCATAACAAAAATTGTTAGAAATTAATGATTAAGCAAACCTATGAAAAGGGATTTTACAGGCAAAGAATAAATATTGATGTTTGAGCTTAAACTATTATTTTTTTTCGGGCGAAATTTTTCGTGAGGTCATTCTGGGACACTCGTCCCTGGCAATTTAAATATATCAACCTAAGGGAGAAATAGCCTTATTGTTGCGATGCAGTAACAACTGACCAATTAACTCAATCAATACTTAAAATGCAGGTAAAACTCTGGGGCAGTGATTTGATATATTTTGCACTTCGGTCAATCGTGTATCGTTAAAGTGTTTGCGATGTGGCGGCAATTACCGTCACCCTGGTTAAAGATATAAAGTCTCATTGAAAAACTGCTCTTGAGCCGCGTACCGTCCGCCGACATATTGCAAACACTCATGTTAGCAGCAGTTTATCGCGTCGTTTTGAATGATTGAATTACTAAATCCATTACATCGTCCCATGAAAACTTTATGTTTAGTTCTTTAGGGTCAATAAAAACAATACGGTTTAAGTTTCCCCAACCATGACTTTTAGGTACTGTTTCAGTCAATTGTTTGGGGTCATTAATCTGATTATCTTTTGTCCGTAACAGAATTCTTAATCTATTTTTTTGAACTTTTAATTCTAAAAAGTTTACAGATGTTTTATACAAAATATTAGCTTCTGTTGTATACCGTTCTATTTCGGAGCTTAAATCGAACACTCTCTCATTAAACTCCTCAAACAATCTTTGAACTTCTTCAGTTGCAACATTTAAATGCTCCTCAATTGTTTTAGCCTTTCTGATTTCTTTATTTGTCTTTGAAACATTTTTGCTTTTTTGAACAGCATAGCTTTTAAATTTTTTATTTAACGATTGTCCTGGTAATTGTTCTGGCTCTATCAATAAAGAGTTATTCTCATAGTATAGATATTTCCACAATTCAGCGCCTAACTTAGGAGCTAAACATTTATCATCCATATCATATTCTTGTGCAAAACATATAATTCTTGGATTTGAAAAATCTATTTCGTCTTCTATCTTTAAGTTTTTGCGAACTAAAAGCTCAAATTCAGCAGGATTTTCCTGAATCCATACTAAATAACGGTTAGCCTGCGAAAGTTGACCTTTTTCCATTGTCCTTTTATATTCAATAACTACAGGTCTATTACTACTGTCAATGCCCAAAGTTTCTATTCGCCCATGTTTTTGTGTACGGTGTTCATCTTTAACATACCTAATCTCAAAAAGTTCTTCCAAATTCCTGTCAATGAGTTGATGAAGTTCTAATTCATTTTTGAAGTCTTTAGTATTAATCTTTTTCGCTTTCCCTTGTGTTATTTCAAAAATCATACTGTTGTTTTCAAATTGCTGCTAACTGTCAATTCTATTTTACCATTTTCAAGCTTATTGTAATTAGCCTCAGATATGTTTAATTTCGTTGCTACATATTCGATTTGCTCTTTTTAATCAATTAAAGGTCATTTTACTATAAATTGAATGTAAGTAATAGGATTTAAAATGCTTACATTAAAGAGCTATCTCTTTTTAATTTAAAAACTCCTCTAAATCGTGTTTCTCTCATACTCCTCGTTCACAAACTCCATAAGCGACTCTATATAATCGGGAGACAAATCAAATTTTAAACCTGCAGCTTCGTATAAGCCAGGTAACGTTTTGGTTCCGCCAAGACTTAATGCATTAATATAATTTAACAACGCCTGTTCTTTGCTGCGCTTAAATTGTTTCCACATTCCAATAGCGCCTAATTGCGCAATTCCGTATTCGATATAATAAAAAGGCACCTCAAATAAATGCAATTGCCTTTGCCATGCAATTTTACGGTATTCTTCCAGTCCGCTGAAATCAACCGTGTTTGTAGAAAACTCTTCCAGTATTTCCATCCACCGTTTTGTTCTTTCATCAACTGTATGATTAGGATTTTCATACACCCAATGCTGAAACTTGTCTATGGTTGCAATCCAGGGGAAGATAGAAATAGTTCTTTCCAACTGGTGTTCTTTTGCCCGCACCAGGTTCTCTTCATTATCAAAAAACACCTTCCAGTAATCCATGCTGAATAACTCCATAGCCATACTTGCCACTTCGGCTATCTCCATCGGGTATTCTTTAAAACCACTTAATTGCAATGGATGCGAAAGAAAAGAATGAATAGCATGTCCTCCTTCATGCACCATAGTAGTCACGTCGTGCATTTGCCCGGCAGCATTCATAAAAATAAATGGTGCGCCGCTTTCCGCTAACGGACAATTATATCCGCCCGGAGCTTTTCCTTTGCGGCTTTCCAGGTCAAGATGTCCCAGTTCTTTCATTTTTCGCAGGCAATCTGCGAAAAAAGGATTTAGTTCATCAAAACATTCGATTGTCTTTTCGGTCAGTTCTTCCCCGGTATTGAAAGGGTGGAGCGGTTGTATGCCTTCAGGTTCTGCTTCCGTATCCCATGGACGTAATGTATCTAATTGCAGCTTTTGTTTTTTCCGCTCGTTTATTTTCTTCACAAGTGGCAACACATGCAACTTCACTGCTTCATGAAACTTAAAACAATCTTCTTTCGTATAATCAAACCGGCCCATTTCGGCAAACTTATAATCGCGGTAGTTTTCAAAACCGGCATTTAAAGCTACCTGGTGACGCTTATGAATTAATTGAGTGTACAAATCATTTAAAGCATCTTTATCCTGCATTCTCCTTTCATTCATTTTTCTATACACTTCTTCGCGCAGGTTGCGGTCATGGTCTTCTAAAAACTTAGCAGCCTGTTGCAATGTGTACTCCTTACCTTTTACTTCTATCGTCATTCTGCCGGCAATCTGTCCATATTGCTGCTGCATCACACTTAGCTCTGCCTGCAAAGGAATATTTGCTTCGCGAAATAAATCAATACTTTTTCTTACATTTCTAAGGTAAGTAAAGTATTGCTGCTGATCGAGTTCTTTAGTAAAAGGGCTTTCAACTAATTTACGATTCAGCAGATCAGCATAAGGCTGAATTTTTGGCTGAATTTCCATGCAAAAGAAATTAAACGATTCTTCGAGGCTTTTATCAGTTGTATCGCATGTCATACGGATTTGTCTCCAGCACACGTCTTCGCTCACCACCGCCTCCACTTCACTCATATCTTTCAGCCACTTTTCAAGGTCTTCCCCCGAGTTCACTGGTCTTTCAAGCAGTTCTTTAAAATAAGGCTCCAAAGCATTCCAATCAGTTACTGCAAAATCCGCAGGAACATAATGTCTTTCGAGTTTCTTAATATCTGCAGTTAATGTCATAATTGTATATTATATAGTAAAGCTGCAAGCGACAGCCTTAGCAGCTTTTGCTGTGCCTGCCCCTTATAGCCTGCAACTTTTTTTTATGGTTCTGTTCTTTCTATTCCCGCATCTTCTGTATCTGGCGCAGTTACTTCCACACCTTGTTCTGTATCTTCGTTTTCCTCTTCCGCTGATTCGCTTAGCTTAAAATCTACATTATTTGCCTGTAAAATTGAAAACCATTTTACCATCTTTTTCATATCGCTTGCATACACTCTCTCAAAATCTATATCAGGATACACATTTTGAAAATAAGCTTTAACTGCAGCATTGTCTTTATCAGAAGGCAGTGGTTCGTTGCTGTTTTTCATAGCAGCAAATACTTCAACCAGGTTTACATTATCCCGAACTGTGTATACTTCGATGCTCTCAAGATGAGAAAAATTGTGTACGCGGCTTGCAACAAAACGCGTGCTTTTATCTTCGAGAGAGCGTACGATAGCGCCGTCTTTCTTACTGCCTGCCAGTTCAAATAATCCACCCAATCCTGTAACAGAAATTATTTTTCCATATTCCATAGTCAATCTATTATTTTTAGGACTTGCAAGATAGAAGGATTTGCTTTAAACCATGTTTCATTTAATAAATTTAAGATTTCGATGAAAGATTTTTTTTAGTTACCGGCATAGAATCTCTTTTCGACATCGTTGTGTCACTCACTTGTACGACAAACCTTTTTTGAACTTTTTTTAAGTTTTTTCAACAAAAAATATCTCTCAATATCAAGGTAATTCTTTTGCTTAACTTCAGGCAATCTTTACGACGCTCAAAACATTATCTATTCTTTGTTTCAGCGTTTCATAATCTGTAAAACCTCTCGCTACCATATGAAATTTCAGTTCACCTGTTTGGATAAAAACACATGGAAACCCGGTAACATGTAACTGCTTTACCAGCGAAAATTCATAATAAGCTTTCTCTTTATACTCTTCACTATGCAGTTTTTCGTAAAACACATCAGGGTGTATGCTGTACTTTTCCAGCAAATGCCGGTACGCTTCATCGTCAGTTAAATCTCTGCCTTCATAGTTTAATGCGTATTGCAGATCCGATGCAAATTCCACTGCTCTTTCCGGATAAAATTCTTTGAATATGCACATAGCTATCGCCGGCTTTTCTGAGTTAGGATACCAGTCGCTGTCATCATAATGAAATATGTGCCACAAAAAATTCTCACCAAATTTTATTGCCGTAAGTTCTTGTACTGTTTTATATGATTTTTGTATATAAGGAGCTATTGTGCTTATATGCGCAGGTTTTTCAGGCAATATCATTCCTCCGGATAAAACATCTGTCTCCAGTTTGTCTTTATATTCATCTGCAATTCTTTTTATAACCCGACTAAATCCATAACACCAGCCGCAGTAAGCATCATAACAATAAATAAGTACAGGCATAAGCAATTATTAAAAGCATGAAAAAGGATTAAGCCGAAATTAAAGAAGTTTGTTTATATTAAAAAAACAGCAAATGGCTTATGCGGAAGTCTGCACGTTAAAACAACAAGGACTTCATAATTGCTGTGTCAGGCTACATATCTCAACTCAGAACAACTTTTACCGTTTATCCCAAAATCCTGCCTTTCATAATAATACATACTACTATATTATGCATAGTACCAATCTTTGTACTGTAATTTTCTATAGCAAGTACTACCAGAAGTAAAAACACAATCATGAAAAAATTAATTACTCTTCTTACAGTTGTATTCACAACTATCTCTTTATGTGGCTTTGCACAACAAAGTATTGGCAAAATAATTGGCCATGTTATCGACGAAAATACTAAAACAATTGGATCTGCTACTATTACTTTGTTAAAGGCTAAAGATTCTTCTATAGCCAAAATCAGTACTTCTGATAAGGCAGGCAGTTTCAGCTTTGATAATATAGCTGCCGGAAAATATCTTGTTTCTATATCTGCTGTTGCTCATCAAACTGCTTATTCCCCGGTTTTTGAGCTAAGTGCAGCTAATTCGTCTGTGACATTGAAAACAATAAAGCTGGAACCACAATCAAAATTGTTAGGTACAGTGACGGTAACTGCCAAAAAACCATTAATTGAACAAAGACCGGGAATGACAGTATTAAATGTAGATGCTTCGCCTACGAATACCGGCACAAACGCGCTTGAACTGCTTGAAAAATCTCCCGGTGTTTCGGTTGATAATGATGGCAATATCAGTCTTAAAGGAAAGCAGGGCGTATTGATACTTATAGACGGCAAACCTACTTACATGAGCCCGACGGATTTAGCCGCTTTTTTAAAGAATATGCAAAGCAGCAATCTTGATCAGATTGAGATAATGACAAATCCGCCGGCAAAATATGATGCCGCCGGCAATTCGGGAATTATTAATATAAAAACAAAAAAGGGTAATATAAAAGGCATGAATGGTACTGCTAATATTGGTTATTCGCAATCCTATTATAGCAGGTTCAATGGCAGCGCCAACCTCAACTACCGGAACAATAAGCTTAATTTGTTTGGTGGCTATAATGGCGGCACCTACGAGGGCTATAATAACCTGACTATAGAACGAAAGTTTTATGAAAGTGATAAAACGCTGACCGGAACCGGAGATCAGCTTTCTAACAGGCATTTTAAAGGAACATATCAAAGTGTAAAAGCCGGGATGGATTACTATTTCTCTAAAAAAGATGTTGCAGGTTTTGTAGCAAATGGATATTTTGGTGATAACCATCAGCCTCAATCTACCACCGCTAATGTAAGAGATGCATCAGAAAGTATTCTTTACAAACTCCGGTCTAATGCAGACAACTCATCTTCGTATACCAACATTTCTGTCAATGGAAATTACAAGCACACCTTCGACTCAACCGGTCGCGAGTTAAGTGCAGATGTTGATTATGCGCATTACAACAACAAAAGTAATAACAGCCTGAGCACGCAAAGTTTTGATGCAAATGATATTAAAGACGGTAATCCTGTTAATTTAGCTGGTCACATTCCTTCAATCATAAACATATACAGCGGAAAGCTCGATTATATTCATCCTTTCAAAGGCGGACTGAAACTTGAAACTGGTCTTAAAACAAGTTATGTTGAAACTGATAACCAGGTTACTTATCTCCGTAACAATGGCAGCGGATGGAGCCAGGACGACCGAAGCAATCATTTTGTATATAAAGAAAATATAAATGCCGCATACGCTATCTTTTCTAAAAAAATGAAGAAATGGGACGTAACTGCAGGTTTGCGTGTAGAGAATACAATCTCAAAGGGGCACCAGGTTAAAAACGACTCGACATTCACCCGCAATTACACTAACCTGTTTCCTAACGTAGGTTTAGGCTTTAGTGCAAACGATAAAAACCAGATAAATTTCAGCTACAGCCGCCGGGTTTCAAGGCCGGATTATGAAGACCTTAACCCATTTATCTACTTTATCGACTCGCTTACTTACGGGCAGGGAAATCCATACCTGCAGCCTCAGTTTACGCACAATTTTGAATTAAGCCATACTTACAATAAATTTTTGACAACCACTATTAATTACACCCAAACCAACGACATTATTACCCAGATATTAAAGCAGGATGCAGAGAAGAAGACAACCTATCAAACAACAGAAAACCTAAGCAGCATGAAACAGTTTGGCGTGTCTGTTACGGCCAATATGCCTGTAAGAAAATGGTGGAATATAAATCTTTATACGAACGTTTTTAATAATCACTATAAGGGTATTTATGGTACCGACCCTATAGATGTACAGGTAACGAGTTTTATGGGTAATATGACCAACAGTTTTACAATGGCTAAGGGATGGAGTGCTGAAGTAAGCGGCTGGTTTCGCACTAAAGGAGCTGAGGGACTTTTGATAGCTGGAAATATGGGTGCGATAAATTCGGCCATATCAAAACAAATAATGAAGAAAAAAGGAACGATTAAAATTGGCGTAAGCGATATTTTGAACACGCAACAATTTCATGGGTATGCAAAATATAGTGTCGTAGATGTAAAAGTTGACAGTTACAGAACAAGTCGTCAGTTTAACCTTAATTTTATTTATCGTTTTGGTAAAACAAATATCCCTTCGGAGCGAAGAAAAACAGGCGGTGCAAATGATGAGCAAAACAGGGTAAAAAGCGGCGGTGGTAATTAGACAATTAAAATGATTTTTAGCTGACTTGTTTATTCAGGTACAAAAGTCTCCAGCCACAGGAGGCTTTTGTATTTTAGCCATCTTCCAGACAATTTTTAACTACCTAAAACTGCTCCTGTTTCAATTTCTCTTCTAAAGTATGCGTGCAACTTTTCCATCTTATTATTTACTCTCAGGAAACACGATAATTTCCCTGATTTATCAGGAACACTATAATCCCTTTAAAAGGGAAAAATATAATAATTATTAGAATGATACGTTACTAACTTAATGCTGCTGCGGGTCTTCTTAAAGACACAACTATTTTCTGAAATGATGTATAAGGGAATTTTTTCTAACTCAAGATACCTGATTTTAATAGCCGGGTGTTTTGCTGTTTTTTTTTATAGCTGCACCAGTCAAAGAGTGTATAATGAACGCCATAAAGTATTTATTGAAGAAAAGGACGGAAAATATACATTAATCAGAAACGGGAAACCGTATTTTATGAAAGGTGCATCGGGCTTTACCTGCTTAAAAAAACTGAAGGAAGCGGGCGGGAATACTATAAGGATATATGACACTGTAAATATAGGCGCCGTTTTAAATGAAGCTGATGCAAATCACCTCGCTGTAGTAGTAGGAATACCAATAATTGACAATAAAATAATGAACGATTTTTATGCCGACAGAGCAAAAGTAGCGGTGCAATTTTATGCATATAAAAAAATTATTGAAAAATATAAAAACCACCCTGCTGTATTAATGTGGTGTATGGGCAACGAGTTGGATTTTAAACTGGATGCAAAGTACAGGAACTTTTATGCAGCATATAATAATCTGGTAGATATGGTTCACCGGGTTGATCCCAATCATCCTGTTACCACTACTGTTGTAAATGTAAGCCGAAATAACATTTGTAATATTAAAATATGGACAAAAACGGATTTGATTTCCATCAATTCGTTCGGAGGTCTTCAGGATCTTCGTAAAGATCTGAAGAGTTTTTCCTGGTTTTGGAAAGATCCTTACCTGATATTAGAATGGGGAATAAATGGTCCCTGGTGGCCCAATGAGGACAAAACAGCATGGGCTTCCTATATTGAAGGTACCAGCAGTAAAAAAGCCGAGCAGTACCTGCAGATATATAAGCAGAATTTGCCAATAGATGATCCCCGTTTATTGGGTTCTTTTGTTTTTTACTGGGGTCAGAAACAGGAATATACCTCTACCTGGTATAGTATGTTTTATGAAAATGGCGCAGCATCGGAAGCCGTAGGCATGATGCAACACATCTGGACAGGAAAGTGGCCTGAACATCCTGCGCCTCAAATCAATTATATGTTTGTTGATAATCGGGGAGCCCTCGATAATCTTATATATAAGCCCGGAAGAACTGCGAATGCAGAAATATTTATGGTAAAACCGGATAGCAGCATATCAAGCGTTAAATGGGAAATTTATCACGAGGACTGGTATAAAAAAGACAATATAAAAGTTCTTCAAAAACCTATACCAATAGATAGTTTATTTATTGGGTGCGAAAATTTTAAAGCAACTTTTAAAACACCAGTGCAGGAGGGGCCATACAGGTTATTTGCAACCGTGTTTGACAAGTTCGGAAACTTTGCAACCTGTAATACACCTTTTTATATAGTAAAATAATGGAAACCACAACAACAGTAAAGCCTCCATCACGAAAAGAACTCGTTACCCTGCGGGTAATGATAGTAACAGGTTTTATCTGTATGGGATTTTTTATATTAGCTTTATTTGACCAGTCCGTTATAGGTTACGCGCCACTTTACTGGTTGCTGATTACAACTTTTGTATTTACTTGTCTTAAAATCGTTCATGAATGGATTCATTATTTTTATATAACCGTTCCTGAAACACCTGCACATATTAAAACTTATACGGTTGACATCTTTACTACTTTTTGTGCCGGCGAGCCTTACGAAATGATTGCCGAGACTTTAGAGGCAATTCAAAAAATAACTTACCCCCACAAAACTTACCTCTGCGACGAGGCCAATGATCCTTATCTGAAGGAAGTTTGTAAAAGACTGGGGGTTAACCATGTTACGCGCGCAATTAAAACCGATGCTAAAGCCGGCAATATAAATAATGCTTTAAAACATTCCTCAGGAGAGCTTTGTGTAGTTTTAGATCCCGATCACGTTCCCTTACCTGGTTTTCTCGATCCTATAGTTTCTCATTTTAATAATGCGGAAATAGGTTTTGTACAGATTGTACAGGCCTACAAAAATCACAATGAAGGCCTTATAGCCCGCGGCGCTGCCCAGCAGACCTATCATTTTTACGGGCCTATGATGATGACGATGAATAAATACGGGACTGTGCTTGCTATTGGCGCTAATTGTACCTTTCGCCGTGCTGCGCTTGATTCTATAGGCGGACATGCCGCAGGCCTCGCTGAAGATATGCACACCGCAATGCAACTGCATGCAGCAGGATGGAAATCGGTGTATGTACCCGCAGTGCTTGCCCGTGGGCTGGTGCCTTCTACTTTGTCTGCTTATTTCAAACAGCAGCTAAAATGGTCACGGGGAGTTTTTGAATTGCTAGTAACTTCTTATCCTAAGCTTTTTAAAAAATTTACCTGGCAGCAAAAACTGCATTATGGCATCATCCCTATGCATTATTTGTCGGGTATTATTTTTCTGTTCAACTTTTTAATACCCGTTGCCTCACTTCTGCTTAATGTGAGCCCGATGAGAATTGATTTACTCACATTTGGTTTAATTGGATTTCCCATGATTGCAGCTATCGTTATAATCAGGCATTATGTACAGCGATGGGTAATGGAAAATGATGAAAGAGGCTTTCACTTAGTGGGCGGGTTGCTGATGATGGGCACGTGGTGGATATTTATCCTTGGCTTCTTTTTTACACTCATAAGAAAACCGGTACCTTATAATCCTACCCCCAAAGATGGAAATGAAGCTAATAACTGGCCTTTAAATATTCCTAACCTCGTTGTTTTAGGCATATCTTCGATAGCTATAGCAGTTGGTTTATACATTGATTCAAGTCCTTATACATTTTTTATGGCCGGATTAGCCGGAATAAATTGTATAATTATTACATTCAACATAGCCATAAGCAGGCAGAACGAGTTTCGCAAACACAAAGAGCGTCTTGGTTTTATAACTGCTTCCATGTATTATACCACCGAGGTAAAAAAAAGATACTGGATCATGAGAGACTGGGTCTATAGCGGCGGAAGAAGTACAGCCTTATTGCTTTCTGTTGTAATAGTATGCTTAACCTTTTATTGCTTCAGTTCAATATATGAAAGCCAGCCGCACGTAATCAGCGAAATGAATAAAAAAGACTTTTTTCTATCAGGTATTTTTTCTCCCGCAAAACCTGACGGATTAACTTCGCTAAAGCTGGTAAAAGATTACGGGAAACGCTATAAAGTACATTTTGATATTGTTTCTTTTTACATTCCATGGGGAGATGAAGACAGATGCCATGTGCCGGCAAAGCTTTTAGATTCTGTATATAAAAACGGTTCAATTCCCATGATTACATGGGAGCCCTGGCAAAGCTTGTTTTCAAAACCAATACAGCCGGGTGAGACAAAGAAAGAAAAAAAAGTACTTTCGTATATAACCAAAGGTGCCTTCGATGCCTACCTCACGCAATTCTCAGGCGAGATAAAAAGCCTTAACAGGCCTGTCTTTATACGCTTTGCACATGAAGCTGATAATCCTTTCTACCCCTGGTCGGCAAAAGGCGGTAATACACCTGAAGAATTTAAAAATGCATGGCAATATATCCACGACTTCTTTATTAGAAATGGCGCTGATAATGCAATTTGGGTTTGGAATCCATGGAAGTCGGAAGCAGTTAATGCTTATTTTCCCGGCAAAGATTATATAGATTGGATAGGCGTTACCAATTTAAATTATGGTGCTTACGACAGTTCAAAAAAATGGTTGTCAATGCAGCAGCTATATTCTTCTTTTCATATTAATCCTGTTTTCCAATCCGGTTTGCCTGTAATGTTAGCAGAGATGGGATCTCTGAAATCTGAAGGAAGACAAATTGAGTGGTTTAAAAATGCTTTTGATTCTATTAAAACTAAATTTCCCGAGATTAAAGCAACTGTTTTATTCAATTCAGGAATAGATATGAATTTACCGTCAGGAATAAGTGGCCGTCACCTGGACTGGCAACTTGCAAACCGCGACACTGTATTAGCTATAATTAATAAAAACCGGGGTAAGACCGGTAATAATAAAGTTCCATTACTATGGAAGACAAGCCTTCCGGTTAGTAAACCTGCCTCCTCAGTTTCAGCAGCCGCACAACTATTTACAGGAACAAAAGGGGTAAACTATACAAAAGGACAAAATTGGTACGAAAATAATCATCCTTTTGCTAAAAATGAAATACTTAAAGATTTCGCAGAAATGAAACAAAACGGCATTAAGGCTGTAAAAATAAATGGGTCTGTTCATTATGCTCGTAAACTGATAGAGGCGGCAGATGAGATGGATATGAAAGTATACTACGAGTACCGGGTACCGGAAATAAATTTCACTGCAGACAAAGAAGAATTGAACAATGTTACCAAAAGTATACTGAAGATGGTGAATGGTTTAAAAAAGTATGAAAAGATAGCAGGGTGGAATATTGGAAATGCGGTGTTGCAAAAGTTATATTATTATTACTACAAGCCCGAATTATTATATCACCAGGAAGCTTACATCGCATGGTTAAGAAAACTGGTTCTGGAAATAAAAAAAGCTGATCCTGCAAGGCCTGTTACGATAGACGCGGAGGTTGATGATAACTTAATTGCAGTTACCAATTTGCTTCACATCCGCATTCCGGAGATTGACTCTTATGGGTTGATACTAAATGAAAAATCAACCGGTGTAAAAAATATCGCAAGGTTGAAAGTTCCTTATTTTTTTAGTAAAGCCGATGCAGGTGCGTATTTAAATCTTCCCGCGACTAATGCAGGCGCCTTTATGGCTGACTGGCAAGACCAGGATGAAAAAAACGTTGTCACTTTTGACGGTTTAAAGGACAACAAAGGCCGGTATAAGTTTTCATTCTGCCAGCTTCGCCATCGCTGGGCAGGGTGGCCTTCTACTGCAGCTATGCCTAAAATAAAAATACTTCGTCCGGCCATCCCGGTTCTTCCTGATATTGATCTTACCTATTATGCGCTTGCAGAGAAAAATAATGAATGGCTATTAGCAGATTCAGCTCGTACTAATCTTACGTTTCGCTGGTATTTAGTAAAAGATGACATTTTTGGAAATGGTGTCTTTATGAAAGAAATAGGTGAAGGGAAAAATATAACTTTCAGGGTACACGACAATCCATCTGCTTATAGATTGTACCTGACTGCCGCCGGCAAAGAAAATATTACCACTGGCACTCTGGCTACGCTAAACACTCCTTTAGAATAATTTTTCCGAAAAAAGTGATTTTGCTTTAAATTAATTAATATTTGTTAGTATGACAGGAATTACAGAATGATTTGCAGGGGTATATTCAAGAATTTACGCATGCGATAGTAGTTAGGGTCTGCTGAAAAACTATAAAAATAATAGAACCAATAGTTTGCTTAACTTTTGCATTTTAAACGTGCAAAGAAAGATGGTTAAAGCCCTCAAAACCAGTGCATCAAAGCAGCAATATGTCAGTACTATTCAGCCAGTTTTACCTGGATTTGAAACTCCTTTTCATAAGCATTTAAACTCACGATAAATTAATAGCACTTAATGATGATGTCGTCGTTTATCCGGCTCATGGTGCAGGTACGCTTTGCGGCAAGGCTTTAAGTAAAGCCAACAGCAGCACTATAGGTAAGGAAAAGGAAACGAATTGGAGTTTACAGCAGCAGACCGAGGAAGAATTTATGAACACATTGCTCGACGAACAACCCTTTGTTCCTGCTTATTTTCCTTACGATGTAGAGGTTAATAAAAAAGGTGCAACTCCCTTTAAAGAAAGCGTTGAAAAGGTAAAGGCAGGAGCAGTAATTACTCCGGAAAAACTAAGCCAAACAAACACGAAAAACCTTTAGGTAAATAGATGGACGTGAACAAAAAGCGTATAAGAATGGGCATGTAGAAAAATCAATAAACTTAGTAGAAGGTGAAAAGTTTGATACGTGGCTTGGAAGCATCATACTACCAAACGAGCTCTTTTATCTCGTCGGGAAGGACGATGCTCAATTAAAGGAAATGATTGAAAGCCGCTGCAATAGGCTACGAAAGCCAGATTGAGGAAGCCTTTGTATTGCAGGAAGGGAGCATAGAAACTGAACCATTAACCTTAGTGAGTTTAAAGGCAATGAAGAGGCTCACACCATTATTGATGTTAGAAATGCAAGCGAAGTAAAAGAGCAAAAAATATTTAAGAATAGTATCAATATTCCATTGGCAGAAGTAAGGGCCAGGGTTGATGAAATACCTACCGATAAACCTGTTGTAGTGCACTGCGCAAGTGGTTACCGCAGCGCTGCCGGAAGTTCTTTAATAGCCTCGAAGCTAAATGGAAAAGTGAAGGTGTTTGATTTGAGTGAGGCGATAAAGGAATATATAAAATATAAATAAGGAAATATCATTCAACCCGGATGACAAAAAAGATATAAAAACATTTCAGTCCCTCACTTGCCCATCCCCCCGGATAATCCACTTTTCAGTAACTAATTTCTCCAATGCAAACGGCCCTCTCGCATGAAGCTTTTGTGTTGAAATCCCAATTTCGGCGCCTAATCCAAACTCTTCGCCATCGGTAAAACGGGTGGAAGCATTTGCATATACCACAGCCGCATCCACCTCCTGTAAAAAACGTTCGCACTGGCTTGCATTTTCTGATACAATTGCTTCAGAATGCCTGGTAGAATATTCCTCAATATGCTTCAGCGCTTCATCTATGTCTTCAACTACTTTCACCGCACATTTTAAGCTGATAAACTCACGGCCAAAATCTTCAGGTGTTGCTTTATGCAGGTAAGGATAATTTTTCAGTAATTCATAAGCAGACTCGTCAGCAAAAATTTCTACACAATGTTTTGCAAACAATGGTTGCAGCTTTTCCAAAAACTCAGTTGCTGCTATGCTGTCAACAAGTACTGAATCAACGGCATTGCAAACAGAAGGCCGCGATACTTTCGCATTTACAACAATATTCACTGCTTTATTTATTTCCGCATCTTTTTCTACATAAATGTGACATACGCCGGCACCGGTTTCTATAACAGGTACTAGACTGTTTTTTCTGACGGCCTGTATGAGGCTGTCCGAGCCTCGTGGTATCAGCACATCTACATATTTTGTTGCTGTATATAGTTGCTGCACTGTTTCCCTGTTTGAAGGCAAAAGCGTAACACAGGCTTCATCAATATTATTTTCTTTAAGCACATTTTTAATTATCTGCACTGCAGCTTTATTAGAGTTTTCAGCTTCAATGCTTCCTTTTAGCAGACAACCATTCATACTACGCAGACATAGGGTGGCAATATCAAATGTTACATTTGGTCTTGACTCATAAATAGCTCCGACAACTCCCAACGGAACAGCAACTTTCTCAAGTAACAAACCATTGTACAACGTTCGTTTTTCTAAGATTTTTCCTGTTGGATTTGGCAATTTGCTTACCTGCCTGATGCTGTTTGCTATATTTTTTATTCTTTGTTCATTCAGCATTAACCTGTCTGTTCTGCTATCATTTTCATTTTGCTTAGATACATCTAAACCATTCGCCTTTAAAATTTCTGCACTGTTTGCTTCAACAGCATCTGCCAGCATTTCCAAAGTCTTTATTATTTGGTTATCATTTGCTTTGCGTAAAGATGCAGACGCTTTATGTGTTTTTATAATCAGTTGTTCAACGGTTTCCATTTATTAAATTTATGTTGTTAACCGGCTATTCTTTATTTAAGCGGGTAAAAAAAGTTTTTTTTATTCTATAAAAAGGCTGTTTGAAATTTTTATAATCATTTGTAACATACCTCGCGAAAGATGCACAACGGTATGCGGATGAACGAAATGCGACGCAACGATGAGGCATGAAGAACAAATGCCGGTACCAAAAAAAATTTAAACAGTAAATGCAAAAGCTTTTAATGGTGCAAAATTAGAATGCTTTTTTCTAAAAGTGCATTTGTAAAGAACACAAATTAATTTGTGAAAGTAATCAGGGTTCTGCAAAACCTACATAATAAAATAGCAGGCGACCAATTGACTCAAAGCTCCGATAATTAATCCCCAATAAATTTCCATTGGGTGATGGTCAGATACAACTAACCTGGATGTGCAAACTATACCGGTTATAAGGGTGGCGATGGCAATAGGTATTCCCATAGGCTGGCCCGATACTATGCCGAGCAAAATCATATACGCAGCCGCACCCCCTGCAGCTAATGCATGCATGCTTATTTTAAAATAATTATTTGCCATAAGGGCGGCACTGGCACAAAGAAACGTTCCTAAAAAAAAAGAAACCATAATGGCAGGAGTGCCTTCGAGATTGCGCGTAACATAAAAAGCCCAGAAAAAATAGGTGATAGAGGCTACATATGGAATAATTCTTTCTTTCTGAGTTCGCAAATGAACCGACCTGGCAAACTGAAGGCGCCACAACAGGAGAACTGTAAATGCGGGGAAAAAGGCTGTGATAACAATAACAGACACCAGTCTCAAAAATTTTTGCTGCGGGTCGAGTACGGAAAAAGAATAAGGGTGAAGATAAATAAGGTAAGCAGCAACATAAACCGAAATAAACAAAGGATGAAAAAGATAAGAAAAAAATGCTGCAAACAACTTAAGTATACGGGGTTGCGATATGGGATAACCTGTATTTCTCTCTATTGAATCTATCGAGTTCATTTATTGTCTTATAGCTGCTTTCTCAAACGGGCAACAGGGAGGTTTAATTGTTCACGGTATTTAGCTACTGTACGCCGCGCTATATTATAGCCTTTTTCCTGCAGCATATCAGTAAGCTGTTCGTCGCTCAGGGGTTTGCGCTTATCTTCTGCCTCAATCAGGTTGCTCAATATCTTTTTTACTTCGCGTGTGCTTACTTCTTCGCCCGTATCTGTGCTTAGCGACTCGCTGAAGAAAAATTTAAGACGGTAAGTGCCAAATTCAGTTTGTACAAATTTACTGTTGGCTACACGGCTTACCGTACTGATGTCAAGGCCTGTCATTTCAGCAATATCCTTTAAGATCATTGGCTTCAGCGTTGTTTCATCGCCGGTAAGAAAAAATTCTTTTTGGTAGTTCATAATACTCGACATAGTGCCAATCAGCGTTTGCTGGCGCTGCTTTATCATATCTATAAACCACTTGGCGGAGTCAATCTTTTGCTTTATAAAGAGAACAGCTTCTTTCTGGCGTTTGTCTTTTTTAGTTCCTTTTTCGTAATCTTTCAGCATATCTCTGTAGCCTTCGCTAATGCGCAGATCAGGAGCATTTTTGCTGTTTAAAGTAAGTTCAAGACTGCCATTATTATTATAAATAAAAAAGTCGGGAACAACGTAGCTCTCCGCTTTATTTACCTGGCCTATGTTTCCGCCGGGTTTTGGGTTTAGCTTTATAATCTGGTTGATAACGGCTTTTAACTGCTCATCTGTAAGGCTCAAACCACGTTGTATTTTTTCGTAATGTTTTTTTGTAAATTCATCAAAATACTTTTCTATTACCTGCATGGCTATTTCTACTTCTTTTCCTTCTTTCAGCTTGCGCCTTAGCTGCAGCAGCAAACATTCTTTCAGATCACGCGCACAAATGCCGGGAGGATCAAATTGCTGGATTTTTTTTATTAGCCCTTCTATCTCTACTTCTGATGATAGAATATTTTGCCGGAAAGCTAAATCATCCGATATTGACGAGATCTCTCTTCGCAAATAACCATCGTCATCTATGCTTCCTACTATTTGCTCGGCTATTTTATGCGTTCGTTCGTCCAGTTCCATCATGCCCAACTGGTTAAGCAACATTTCATGAAAAGAAGTTTCTACCCGTATAGGTATTACCTTTCCCTCATCCATTTCAGGATAATTTTCATCGCGAAGCTTATAATCGCCCACTTCGTCATCGCCTTCGGAAACGTATTCGCTGAGATCGATATTATCGTATTCATCGGCGCCCACTTCGGAGTCGTAATCATCCTCTGAGTCGCTTTTAAAATCGTCTGTGTCTTCGAAGTCGTCGTGGCCATCTTCACCAACCTCAAGCGCGGGATTTTCTTCCAATTCTTCTTTTACCCGTTCTTCCAAATTGGCTGTAGGCACTTGCAGCAGCTTCATCAACTGAATTTGCTGGGGCGATAACTTCTGTAATAACTTTTGTTGTAATGATTGACTTAATGACATTTTTACCTCTTCGATCAAGCTGCAAAACTCGTGAATTAGATGTTTTAATTTTCCCAAAAAAATGTTATCGGAGGCCGGAATAAAAGGCTTTCAACATTTTGAGGTAAATTTACATATAAATATAAGCAACATGAGAGGTTGGGCAATTTGTTTCTTTCTAAATTTATTTGTATGTATAAATGCAGCAGGACAACATGCTATTTCTGCGATTGCTTTTGCCAACCCCCATATCACCACAGATACTTCCGGAAGAAGTCAAAATGCTCCTCTACACTTTGAATACAATTATGATATAAATCACCCCGGTAACGCTGCTATTAAACGAATACCGTCAAATTATTATTTCAACTCTTTAGGCTTTTTTTGCCGGAAAGAATTACAAATAGAAAAAGCGCTCAAATTTCCCATTAAGTTCAGGCTGGGCAGTGTTACCTACACCGACCAGATGGAAGGAAAAGGTAAGGGCCAGCGCTAACTGCTTAGCGCGAGCTTATCTGGTTTGAACAAACTGTTATACTAAAACGCTTTGGGTAGTTAAAACTTTACGAATAGCCGCTACTATTTTTTCTCCTTTTTCTTTTATTTGTTCTTCGGTCCATGTGAGGCTTATAGCAGTGGAAATACAGCGACTCATGATTGCATCACTTGCCGGAAAATTTTGAGTAGAATATGATCTTAGCTTTTCTAAAACAGGATGGCTCTGCCCGTTTAAAAAGTTCGCATCTTTTAAGTGATCCCACTTACTTATGTAATGCCAGTTGTTTTTGTACCAATAAAAATTTCCCGCCATAATGCCCTGTGATTTCATTTCTTCTGCACATATCCGGGTAATTTCTGCTGAAGGCAAAAACCAGCTTAAGAATGTACAGCTATCGCCTGAAGGATCAGGAATTGAACGAAAAGTAATTTCGGCCAGTTGTGAAAGAATCTGTTTGAGCTGAGCATGATTTTTCTTTTGAATAGCTAAAAACTGCTGCACTTTCTTTATTTGAGCCAGGCCTACAGCCGCATGCAATTCACTTATCCTGTAGTTATAGCCTATAAATGGATGAAGGTCAGCGCCCCGGTCAGCGCCACCTTTATGATCGTGACCATGATCAGTATAACCATCACATTTTGTATACACGTCTTCTCTATTGGTCATTACCACGCCACCTTCTCCGCATGTAATTGTTTTTACAAAGTCGAAACTAAAAGTTCCTGCATCGCCGATTGTTCCGAGCGCTCTGCCTTTGTAGGTAGCGCCAATGCTCTGGCAGGCGTCTTCAAGCAATAAAAGGTCGTGTTGTTCACAGATATTTCTTAGCGCATCCATATTTGCCATGCTGCCGCACATGTGTACCGGCATAATGCATTTTGTGTTTGGCGTAATAGCTTCTTTAACTGCTTCCGGATCAAGCGTTAGTGTTTTATCTACATCTGCAAGCACAGGAATAGCGCCAACACTTAGTACAGCCTCAAAACTTGCTACGAAGGTAAATGTGGGCATAATAACTTCATCCCCGTAGCCGATTCCCAATGCGGTCAGTGCTGTTGTGAGGGCAGCCGTTCCGCTGCTGGTAAGCTGGGCATATTTACTGCCAAATGTGCTGCAGATTTCCGCTTCAAGTTCTTTAGCTTTCCAGATTCCTTTTCTTGGATCGTCGAATCCGTAACGCATTAAAATTCCTGTTTCTAAAACGTCATTTACTTCTTTCCGCTCTTCGTCGCCCCATAGTTCAAAGCCTGGCATATTGTAAAATTTGAAAAGTTTTTAAAATTTAAAGTCAAAGGTAGAAGTTTTATGAAATAGGAATGTTTTGTTATCAGGATAAATAATATAATAAAAAATATATCCAATCATTTTTCCAATTGTGATAAAGCAGTAATTTCTCTAATTTGATCTAAAGAAATATTGTCATTGACTTATTCAAAATAATTGTTCTTTAATCAGGGGAAGCAATTTTAAAAATACTTATCTTATCATTAAGATTTGCATAACAGATATTTCCAGTTTTCAACTTCTATCAAAAATCGATATTGGTTATACAATTGATAAAAATAATTTTTCCATAGTAAAAAGTGCGCTTAATGAGGAAAGGCTAATTGAACTTCTGAAATTTATTTAAGATGATGCTGATATCTTTTCAACAGTCATAAAATGTATAATAATATTACGGTTTTCGTAAAAAACTTTCTCTATCTCAATTGTACCCATTCACTTACATTATTATTTCTATCAATTGCCGAAGCAAAAATTCTATCTCCGCTTAGTGAGGGAATGGATGAAAGATTTACATCAATAGTTTTGTCGGCAACCATTATTGCTGCAAGTGTAGCACTATCCATATCGTCAGGTTCATTTGCAGAGAGTGTATATATTGCAAATCCTTTGATCGGTTCTGCGCCGCGATAGTATAACCTGACCTGGTCTTCGTTGAGGTTTTCAATTAATGGGCTCAAAGGTGGAATGCTGTCGATCCATTTCATAGGCGGAATAAGGGCAGGATATTTATAATAGTTATTTCTCAGGCTGTCGCACCAGCCGTTAGGATTCCTTACAAAGCTTGCACTGCTGAAATAAATGCTTCCCTGTACGTTTGGGTTTGCCCTCACTGCCTTTACCTGGCTGCACATTTCATTAGGATTTTTCCATGGACCTGTTTTCGCTTCCAGTGCCCTGTAAATGCCGTGACCGATATACAACTGTCTTCCATAAGTGTTATTTGCCCACCAGTCTAAGAGCATATTAAACCCTACCGATTTTTGGGTGGTTTCCCAATACAATTGCGGGGCAATATAATCTATCCAGCCTTTTTGGAGCCACAACAAAATATCAGCATACAAATCGTCATAATTGGTAATACCGGCCTTAGACGCGCTGCCTCTCGGGTCTTTGCTGCTGTTTCGCCATACACCAAAAGGACTTATTCCAAATTTTACCCGTGGATTTATGCTTTTAATGGTTTCGCCCAGCATTCTTATAATAGTATCTACATTATTTCTGCGCCAGTCGCCTTTGTCTATACCATTACCATACTTAGCATAACTGGCATCATCAGGAAATTCTTTGCCAGGAATATGATAGGGATAAAAGTAATCGTCAAAATGTATGGCATCCAGATCATACCGTTCTACCAGGTCTCTTACTAAACGATTTACATGTTCACGCACTTCCGGTAGTCCCGGATCAAAATATTTCGTATTTCCATAAGTTACAAACCATTGGGGAAATAATCTTGTAATATGGCCAGGGGCAACAGAAGAACGATTTACATTAAAAACTGCACGATATGGGTTTATCCAGGCATGAAATTCCATTCCGCGCCTGTGCGTTTCTTCTATCATAAACTGCAAAGGGTCGTAATATGGCGTTGGGGCCAGGCCTTGTATCCCCGTCAGGTATTCGCTCCAGGGTTCGAAACGAGATGGATAAAAAGCATCTGCAACGGGACGAATTTGCATTATTATTGCATTCATTCCATTCCTTTTATGCATATCGAGCAGGCGCGTAAATTCTTCTTTTTGCTGTTCTGCAGGCAAACCTTTTTTACTTGGCCAGTCAATGTTTTCGACTGTAGCAATCCATACGCCCCTGAATTCGTATTGCGGTGATTTTTGGCAAAAAATGTTGAATGAGTGTAGTGTGCAAAAAATAAAAATAATAATAATGAAAATCCTCATAGAACTAATGGTAAATGAAATGCAAATAAAGTCTTTCTATTCTTTTTCTCTTATTTTATCGAGTAACTGATTAAGTGTATCTGCATCTTCATTAGTGAGATTAGACACAATGCTGTCGAGCTCATAAGTTTTCTTTTCGAGCCGATGCAGCAGGTGAAGACCTTTTTCGCTAATGGTGACATCAACCAAACGTTTATCATTCCTGCATGTTTGTTTATTCACCAGGTCTTTTTTCAAAAGACGTTCTACTATCCGGCTGGTATCGCTCATTTTATCGAGCATTTGCTCTCTTATTTGCAAGGTAGACAGGGGAGCTTCGCTATTGTTAAGAATACGGAGTATGTTATATTGCTGATGCGTAATGTCTTCATTTTCCAGAAATTGTTTCAGTCTTTCCAGGATATAGTTAGAAGTGAATATGATATTTACAAGTGTCTTATGCCTTGGATTGCGAAAATAACTTTTTGGAATTTCTTTTTCAAGAGGCATGTTGCGTGTTTGAAAAAAGGGAAATCAGTTTTTTCATAATAATGCATGAAATTAATCAATTTTAATCTTCCCACACTTTCAATCCCTCGCTGCAGTTGGCACAAATATCAATGTTTTTGCGGCTCGTCATTATTTCTTTGCGAAATTGTTTATAGTTATCATTATTCCAGACATCTTTAAAACTTTGCACCTGCAGGTTTCCCAAACGATGTGCTGCATCTTTATCGAAGCAGCACGGCACTACCAGGCCGTCCCACGATATTACATTGCCCTGCCACAGTTTCCAGCAATGATTTCCCAGGCCGCTTTTACTTTTCATCTTTCCGTCTTTCCCTTTGCGATAGCGGCTATACTTTTCTATACCTGGTATTAATTGATTTGGGTCATTTTCATAGTCGTATACCTGTGCTGTTTTAAACCGTACCTGGTCTACACCAATTTCTTTTGCCATTTGTTTTATCTCTTCTATCTGGTGCTCATTGTGCTTTACTACAAGGAACTGAAAAAATACAAATGGTGTTTTGCTTTTTAGCTCTTTTTTCCACTTTACTATATTTTTTGCTCCTTGTATTACTTTTTCCAGATTACCCCCTACACGATATTGTTTATAGACATCCTGGGTTGTTCCGTCAATAGAAATGATGAGACGGTCAAGCCCGCTTTCGACCGTTTTTTTCGCGTTGCTATCAGTGAGATAATGAGCATTGGTGCTGGTAGCGGTGTAAATGCCTTTGTCAGCAGCATATTTCACCATCTCAAGAAAATCAGGATTTAAGTAAGGCTCTCCCTGGAAATAAAATATAAGATAAGTAAGCTCTTTATAAATATCATCGATAGTCTTGCGAAAAAAATCTTTTTTCAGCATACCTGTAGGACGTGTAAAGGCACGCAATCCACTGGGGCATTCGGGACAGCGTAAATTGCACGAAGTAGTTGGCTCAATAGAAACTGAAATCGGATAACCCCATTGCAAAGGCTTGCCAATAATTCTGCTCAGGCGATAGCTTCCCCAAACCTTAGCAGCATTTAAGGCGCGGCGCGGCGTTACTTTTGAAAGCAGGTTTATAGTGTCATTTAAATTAAAATAAGGCATAATGTAAAATTAGGGTTTGCTGAGACACTGAGGGTTTAAAATTTAAAATAACATTACTTGCCGGAACTGGAGGATTTAGTAATCGATAACAGTTTATAAAGTTTTCCCACTTTATTCTTTCAATATCAAATCTTCCATCAGCCATGGAAGTAATTTGCCTAATTCATGCTTCTGTATTAATTCAATAAATAGTAGTTCTTGATTGTCGTTATGCTGCTAATCATCTTTAAGCTGGTATAGCTGTGCTAAATTTCTTCCTAATCCATTATAATCGAGCCCGTAGCCTACCACGAACTTGTCAGGAATAGTAAAACAGGTGTAATCAATTTTAACCGGAAAAACAGTTGCGTCGGGCTTGTGAAGCAGGACAGCGATTTTTAGAGAAGTGGGCTGCTGATTGTATACCTGCGGTAAAAACTGGTTAATGGTTTTTCCGGTATCAATAATATCTTCTACAATAATAATATCGCGGCCCTTTAAATCAGTATCCAGACCAATTGCAGTAATGATTTGCCCCGAGCTTCTGGTGCCTTTATAAGAGGCAAGTTTTATAAAACAAATTTCTGCTTCTATTGTAATTTGCTTAAACAAATCAGAAGAAAACATAAAAGAGCCATTGAGAATAGGTATAAAAAGCGGCTTTTTTCCTTCGTATTCCCTGTTGATTTGCTCGCCCAATGCTTTTACCTTAGCTGTAATTTCTTTTTCCGACAGATAAGGGACAAAGCTTTTATCATGAACATGTATAATGTTGTTCATCAGGTCATTTTCGTGCAATTTAGCCCTTAATCACATATTTGAAGCAGTATTGTAATTATGCGCAGCAGCTAATTTTGGAGAAGACGGTGCATTGTATTTAAGATAAATTTTTTCGCCCCGCGCCGGCTCCATGCCTTTTTGCAAGCCATTATACTGCAGGATCGTTGTAAGTTGTATGCCCTCTTTCTGAGAAATATCGCGAAGGGTTTCGTCAGCTTCTACTATATGAATATCCTTTGTTCCTCTTTTTGATTTTTTTTCCAGGTAAATCAACTGGGCCGTGTTTAAGATATCCGTTTCGTCGGTCAGATCATTATACTCAATCAACTTTTTAAGGGAAACATTATAGTTGTTGGCCAAAGCAAACAACGAGGTACCTGCATCAGCATAAATTACTTTCAAATCATTGATGCTGAAAACCGAATTGACAGGATAAAGCGACTTTTTTGTTTTTTTGTCTGAAATATTCATTGCCGCAGGTTTTGCCCCAATCGCTTCATCTAAAATTATTTCAGTTTTTACATTAGCCAGCATTTCTTCATTCTTATTTTCGCCGTTAAGCGCCAGTAAAGTATAATCCTGGAGATTATTTTCGACAATGAGTTTTATCAGTTTTTGCGCATAAGCCGGGTTGGTGGCATATCCTGCTTTTTTTAAGCCTTTGGCCCATCCTTCATAATCTGTAGGGTCGAGTTTAAAAAGAAATGCATAACAAGGTCTTGTTTTCAGAAAGTCGGAATGGTCTTTATAAGATTCCGCCACGCATGAATATTTTCTAAAACATTCGTTTTTAGCATCATCATCATGTGACATAGTTTCACCTGTCCATTCAGGTTTGCACTTTATCCCGAAATGATTATAACCTAAAGCAGCAAGGTCGCTCTGTCCTCCGCCCGTTTCTAATATACCCTGGGCAAGTGTGACGGCAGCAGGTACGCCCGTTCTCAGCATCTCTTCGATAGCAAGCTCTTTATAAGTAATGACATAAGCATCAATTCTTTGCTTTTCGGTTTGGCCGTAAGAGGCAGATAGTAATAAAATGGAAGAAAGCAATGCGGGGATAACTCTAAAGAATTTAGTCATTATTTCTTTTTTATTAAAAGTAAACCGTCTCGTATAGTCAGCATTACCTGCTCGCTACGTGGATCCTCAGCTACATATTTGTTGAATAGATCTATTGCTATAGCATTTTTTCCTTTAATGGGCTCTTCAAGAACCTGCCCGTGAAATAATACGTTATCTGCAATGATAACGCCTTTTTTTGACAAATTATTCAAAACAAGTTCATAATATTCTATATAACTTACCTTGTCAGCATCAATAAATACCAGATCCCATTGGTAAGGCAAAGCCGGTATTAATTTTTTTGCATCTCCCAAATGTAAAGTAATTATATTATTTTTCTCAGCATCCTTAAATTTTTTTAAGGCTGTTTCAGCATCTTCCTGTCTTAGTTCTATCGTATGGAGCTGACCGTCTGCAGCCAATCCTTCCGCCAGGCATAGTGCACTGTATCCTGTAAATGTTCCTATTTCTAAAATGTATTTTGGCTGAATCATTTTGCTGATAAATGATAAAAACCTTCCCTGCACATGACCGCTCAGCATGTGTGCCTGCGGATGATTTTCAACTGTTTCTTCGTTTAATAATTGCAAAGCAGAGTCTTCAGGAGTTGTATACAATGCAGCATATTTTTCTGCTGCTGGTGAAATGAGTTCATCTGGCATGTATCAAAACTAATAAAAATACCTGTGTGAATGAAGCCTCAAGCCACAAAGCTTCAACCAGATTTCTTTGCGCTGCTTTTCGCCTTTGCGCCTTTGCGGCAAAAACTGTCAAAATTTCTCCTTTTGTATCAATTCTTCTTTAAACTGTGCTGTACTATCGGAAGCATGCGGCTTTTTAGAGATAAGTAATAATCCGATAAAAGTTAATAATCCATTTAAAATAAGCAGTTCTATTCCTATCTGAAAACCGTTGAACCATTCAGCGGCATTTTTACTAATATAATAACAAATAGCTGGCGCAATAAGACATACAACGGGCACAGCCGCTGCTTCGGGAAGCCCGCGTTTAGTGAAAATGCCGAAAGCAAACAATCCTAATAACGGTCCGTAGGTATAGCCGGCAAGTTTTAAAATAATATCAATGATTGATTTATTATCAATCCACTTAAAAAAAACAACGCATAAAAAGAAAATAACAGCAAAAATGAGATGAATTGTCATCCGTATCTTTTTCTTGTGTTTTTCATTCCAGGTTTCATTTCTTTTCAAGCCGATTATATCAATACAAAAAGAAGAGGTTAAAGCTGTCAGGGCTCCGTCGGCACTGGGGAAAAGCGCAGAGATGAGGCCAAGAATAAAAATAATTCCAATGATAGGCGGAAGATAATTGAAGGCAATTTGCGGAAAAAGGTTATCGCCAAGAATATTTTTATTATCTAACAGGAACTGCATTTGTGGTTTACCATTTACCACTGCCTGGTGAAAAGCGCCTCCTTTATTTATGGCAAATAAATAGAGCAGACCCCCGAGCACGAGAAAAATGAAAACAACAACTCCCTGTAAAACACTTAGCGAGATCATGTTTTTTTGCGAGTTTTTAAGATTATTTACACTAATGTTTTTTTGCATCATCTCCTGGTCGAGACCTGTCATGGCAATTGTGATAAATGCGCCGCCTATTATGGATTTAAGAAAATACCCCGCGCTTTTATAGTCGGTATTAAGCAATGTATTATAGTTATGACTTTTGAGTACGCTCCAGGTGCCGGGCAGAGAAATGTTCAATTGTTTCATAATATACGTAACACATACAAGCAACCCGATAAGCATAAAAGAAGTCTGTAACGTGTCGGTAAAAACTATAGTTCTTACGCCGCCTTCAAAAGTATATAAGAGGATCATCAGGAGAATGACGAAGGTTGTTAACCAGAAGGGAACATGCATCTGGTCGAGAATGAATACCTGGAGCACGTTTATAACAAGATATAACCTGGCAGTGGCGCCTAACGTGCGGGAAATAATAAAAAATAAAGCCCCGGTTTTATAAGAGGTGAACCCGAAACGCTGTAACAAATAACTATAAATAGAGGTCAGGTTCATCCGGTAATACATAGGAAGCAAAATAAATGCTACTGCAAAATATCCTAAGAAATATCCTATAACTACCTGGAAATACCCAAAACCTCCCATGCCTACTGTGCCGGGCACGCTTACAAATGTAACTCCGCTAAGAGAGGTGCCGATCATACCAAAGGCAACAAGCATCCAGTTGCTGCTGCGGTTTCCTATAAAAAAAGTTTCATTGTTGCTATTGCGACTGGTGTACCAGGCTACGCCCAATAAAAGGAGAAAATACCCGAAAACAAACGTAAACAGCAGTGTTGGCGACATAAAAAAACGATATAAAGTTTGGCTACCTTAATGAAAGCCGAAAAGTAGCAAAAAATAATGAGGTAATATCAGGATGTGAAAAGCAATGTAAATGCTTCTTAGTTATAACCTTGATATTCGGAAAAAATTTTCCCATTGTAATCGTCTTCACCTTACCGGTTACCTCGGAGGCGCTATTGCCACCAGGGTGCGTGTCGGCCACCCATTGTACTTCTCTTTAATTTTTGGAATTATGGTTTGGGTACCTTTGTTCCTGACTAATCAAAAGCTGAGATCGCCGATTCCTTTTAATAAAACCGGTGTGGGGTAAGACAGTTAAATTAAGTGTTCTGATTTTAGCTGTTTGCAAAATTCTGATTACCTGCCCGCTGTTAATGGCAGGGACAGACGTTTCAAAATGGCAAATAGCACAAATCCGTAAAGTACGAAGCCGACAAAAATAAAATAACCCGGTTGCAGCGATGTATAGTTGATCGTTGTAGCAGTAAGGAAACTGTTCTTAATGTTCAGATTGGAAAGCTGGCTTTCTAAAATGCCATTCAGACCAATGTAAGTCATCAGGATGCCTACCACCATTACATCGGCCATAGCCCATTTGCCGGACTGAAAAGCAAAATATTTCACGACTTTATTTTCTGCAAATTTTTTCGTGCTTAATATGTGAACACCGGTTGCAATCAGTTTCAAAACCGGGAAAACAATAACAAATACAAAAATCAGTATTCCTACCAGCACGGCATCGGGTTTTGGCTGTTTTACCAATACCTCAACAATGTTAAAAATGCTTTTGCTTTGAAAAAACAGCACCTGGTTTTCGAAAGCCACTCTTTCTCCCAAAAGAATAAAATTGAGGGTTTTGATACGTGCATCAACCTCTATGATAGTTGCTGTAAGACCGACCGTCAAAAGAATGAAGGCAAATAGCAGCAATGCAATAAAAAGTGTTGCATGTAAGTGTACTTGCTTTCTTAAAAACCACCCTAGGCCAAGCGCAGCTAAAACGCAACCGAGCATAGCGTACGCATAGTTAAATGTGACTGTTCGGATGGACTCTAACTGGGTAGTAAGCGTTTTATTGAATTGATCTGTATTGGAAACATGATATTTTCGATACATGTGGCTGGTGACTGCGGCGGTAGCCGTTTCGGTACTATCGTAAGTTTCCGTTTCAAGCTGTTTTATTTTACTTGACGTTATATTCTTTAGCCTTTTCTGACTAGACGGGCTATTAATCTTGGTAATGATAGTTTTTGCGAATGCAGGTACCTGTGCCTGTAACTGGTCTGCACTTACAATTTTATTAAATGCAAATTTTTTCAACTTTCCGGCAAACGTGGTTTGTGGCTTATTGATCTGCCGAACCGCCTTACTGATGAGTCCGTGAAGCTGTTGTTCAACCTGAGCCTGGAGCGCTTTCTGCTGTTGACGGGTCATGCTGAAATCACTTACCTGGTTGTTTACAACTGCCGCAATTTTATAACGCCACTGATCCACAGAAAACAACCCAAAAGTGATGTTATTCAATGTGCTGTAATCTTCTTTTATTTGCTCCTGTTGTCTGGATAGCGAATGAAGGCGATAGCCAAAATATGCCTCGCCGCAAAGCAGGATACTTAAAACGAGAATAAGGATGATATTGGGAAAACCGAATTTTTTATCTGGCGAAGTTTGCTGATCAGTATTCAAAGGTTTAATATTTAGGTTGCTTTATTTAATTATATTTTCAAATAACGATATTAATGCGCATCGTGCGGGGTAATAAACTTCAGTATCGTGGAAAGTACAAGTCCGTATAATACAAAGCTTATAAATATAATATAGCCTGGCTGTAAGGCAGTATTATTCGTTGTAATGATCGTCAAAAAATTACTGTGTATATCCATGCTTGCCAACTGGCTTTGTAACAGGCCATTCAGCCCGATATAGCTCATTAAGATAGCTATAACGATAACATCGGCCATACTCCACTTACCCGACTGAAATGCAAAGTACTTGATGATCTTATTTTCAGCCAGTTTCCTTTTGCTCAGCAGGTGAATGCCCGTGGAACTTAGTTTCAAAACCGGGAAAAGGATACTAAATACCAAAATCAAAATACCAACCAATATCGAATCTGCCTTAGGTTGTTTAACCAAAATCTCTACCACATCAAGGATACTTTTACTTTGGAAGAACAACACCTGGTTATTAAAAACAACATGCTCTCCTAAAAGTACAAAGTCAAGTGATTTAATACGTGCGTCAACCTCGATCATTGATGCCGATAAACCCACCGCCAGGAGGATAAACGCAAACAGCAGCGACATGACGAAAAGTGTCGCGTGTAATTCAACCCTTTTTCTAAAAATCCACCACAGCATTAAAACGACAATGATACAGCCAAGCATTCCGAAAGAATAATTATAGGTGGTAGTCCTGATCCTGTCCAATGATGCAGTAACCTTGTTATTAAATTCATCGAGACTGGACACATGATATTTTTGGTACAGCTTACTTGTCATTGAGTCATTTGCGTTGACTGCACTATCGAAATAAGCGTTGTGCTGCATAGCGGTAAATTTGCTCATAGCCATTGTGCTCAACTGCTTTTTATTAGCGGGGTTATCAACTTTGGCTATGATCGTTTTTGCAAAGCCTGGAACCTGGGCCTTAATGTCATCGGTACTAACAAACGTCTTAATCGCAAATTTTTTCAGGTTTCCGATAAATGAGGTTGGTGGTTTATTAATCAGTGCTTCGGCTTTATTAATTAGCGAAAGAATAATTTGCTCCACCTCCACCTGTAACTCTTTCTTTTGTTTGGGAGTCATTGTAAAATGACGAACCTGGTGGTTAATAATACCTGAAATCTTATCGCGCCACTGTTCTACGGAAAACAGTCCGGAGGTAATGTTATTGATGTTTGAATAATCTTCTTTTAACTCCTCCTGCTGGTCTGACAGCTTATGCAACCTGTATCCAAAATATGCTTCTCCGCATAGCAGCGCTGTCAATCCTAGAATGAGCATTAAATGAGGCAAACCAAACTTATTGGTTCGTTTAGGTTTTTCTTCTGTAGTCAAAATTTATTTTATTAGTCGTGTAATATACTAAAATAACAACCCCCCCCAAATTAGAGATACCTAACTCACTGATCACCCTCATTACAAAATGGAAAACAAATTGTTCAAAAATTTCGGCCATACTAATAATTATATACGCAATAGTTATCTGTTCTGTTACTGCATTTTATGTTAACGCATCTGCTAAAATAAACAGCAAAATTAGTGCACAGCGGGAATTAAATATAGAAACAAAATTCTATTAAATAGAACTAACCCGTATGAAGATAGAAATGAGCGCTTAAAAAGTCTAAAAGAAAAAAAATTGGCAATTTAAATCGGTGCGATCTCTTTTAATTCACTGATTAATTTATCTATGAGTTCATTTGCATTACCAACTAATTCTGCGCCTACACCTTGATTGTGCGGCTTTTTTTCATGATGCTTCGGCATATTTACTTATTTTGTTAGGCAGCAAAGATGTGTTGGAAGAATAAGAATAAAATGAAGAGAAGATGAATTTTTTTTCATCTTAACGCACTTATAAAATTTTATAAAGTACAAAGAGGGTCTATATGCTCCAGTTGGCTTTTTCTCAAACAAAGCAATCAATTGTTGTTTTGCCTCCTTATTTTCGAGTATTTTTTTTTAACTGCAAGCGTTAAAGATGTTTTATTGATTGATTTTTGTTCTGTTTTCTCGCGTTCTACTTCATTAACCAAATTATCGACGTATAAAGAAGCAGTAATAGTAGGATCGTCTTTTTTACAAAAATAAAAATCGCTGCAATTTGATCTTTAAATAATTGTTTATCGAGGGATGGAAATCGTAGCAACTTTTCAACTATATATTTATCTGTCTTAAAAGATTAGGTAAAAAAGAAAGCAGGTTAAATAAAAATGATAAATAGAGGGCAACTAAATGGGCAACTAAATGGGCAACTAATAATTTTTATATTTCATAAAATAATTTATAGCCAATCTATTATAGTAAAATATAGTGGACTGTACTGGACTCGAACCAGTGACCCCTACTCTGTCAAAGTAGTGCTCTGAACCAACTGAGCTAACAGTCCGAACTGCAAAAATAAAATAAGGTATTGATCTTGTTAGTATTTTTTTTACAAGGAATTCTACCACTGATGAAAGCAAAATACAGACACCAAATATTTTTTTGACAATATTGTTTTCTATTTTCCATGCAGTTTTAATTTTTTTTGAACCCCATAAGGCACAATAGAAGCTTTTTTTGAAACACATAGATACCAAAAAGTTTAAGGGACATAATTTTTTTCTATGATTTCTATTGAACCTATGTAACTATGTGTTTTAATTTTTTTCAAACCGTACAGGCACAATTGAATGCAGAGAATTAAATACACTTTCTGCTAAAATCCGTATTTTTTACAATATTCTTTTCTATGTTTCTATGTGCCGTATGTGGTTTCAGATTGCCGATTACATTACCTTGTGCTGCAATTTTTAAGTAACCTTATGATGAAATCTTTGCTAACGTTTTTTATCCTTTCATTTTTTTCTGCTGCTTCTTTCGGTCAATACAAAAGCGCTTTACCGGCTAACGAATGGGTTGATAGTGTTTTTAATTCGCTTAATAAAAAACAGCGGATAGCCCAACTAATGATTATAAGGGCACACAGTAACCTGGGTGCAGAACATGTTGCATCAGTTACAAACCTGATAAAAAAGTACAAGATTGGCGGCTTATGTTTCTTCCAGGGCGGACCGGTAAGACAAGCTAACCTTACCAACTACTACCAGTCGATATCGAAGACTCCGTTACTGATTACTATAGATGGCGAATGGGGTTTGGGAATGCGCCTGGACAGTGTAATCAATTTTCCGCGACAAATGATGATAGGTGCAGTTCCTGATGCAGATATTGTTTACCAGTTTGGAAAAGCAGTCGGGCAACAATGTAAAAGACTTGGTATACAGGTTAATTTTGCTCCTGTTGTGGATATTAACAATAATCCCGCAAATCCTGTTATTAATGACCGCAGCTTTGGTGAGGACAAATATAAGGTAGCGCTGTTCGGTGTTCAATATATGAAAGGCATGCAGAATGAAGGGATAATGGCCTGCGCCAAACACTTTCCGGGTCATGGCGATGTAAGCGTTGACTCCCATCTCGATTTGCCCGTTATTAATAAAACCCGCCGTCAACTTGATTCTTTGGAATTATATCCATTTAAGAGAATGATTAAAGAAGGAGTTGGCAGTGTAATGATTGCTCATTTATACATTCCCGCTATCGATACTACCGCTAACCAGGCAACTTCGCTCTCCTATAAAAATGTTACGGGTCTGCTTAGAAACGAGCTTGGCTTTAGCGGTCTTACCTTTACCGATGCGCTTGAAATGAAGGGCGTCACGAAATTTTATCCTGCCGGGGAAGCATCTGTTCAATCTTTAGTTGCCGGCAATGATATGTTGTGCCTGCCTGAAGATATAGAGGGGAGCATAAAAAAAATACGAAAAGCAATCAGGAGAAAAGAATTAAAAAAAAGTGATATTAACGCAAGGGTTAAAAAAGTGCTTCTCGCTAAATACAACCTGGGATTGAACAAGGCAGAAACAATAAAAACGGAAGGCCTTACAGATGATTTAAATGCACATATAAACGAAATAAAAAAAATGATTGCGGAAAATGCAATAACTCTTTTAAAACTTTCAGACACCAATTTTATTCCGCTTACTGCCAAAAAAATTGCTTTTCTAGGTATTGGAATTGAATCGGCAAACGCCTTTGCAGAAACACTTCGGCAGAATTACGGAGCGGCAGTGTATACTTTTGATTACAAAAAAGGTCTTAGCGCTGCAGATTCATTAGCTTCTGTTTTAAAAAATAATTACGATACAGTTATAATCGGCGTGCATAACTACAGCCGCAGACCCGCTAATCAATTTGGTATTTCTGATGCAGCTTACCGGCTAATTAATCAGGTTCAAGCGCAAATGCCCGCTGTAACTTTTGTTTTTGGAAATCCCTACGCCATAAAAAATATTGCCGCAACTTCTGCCAATCTGATAGCTTGTTACGAGGATGATAACATTACACAACAGGCAGCAGCCGATGTTTTGCAAGGTAAAATAATACCAAAAGGAAAGCTGCCCGTAACGGTAAGTGACCAACTTAAATTTGGAGCAGGCATTACTGTAAAAAGATATTTTCCAAATACTTTACCAGAAAACGTTGGTTTGCAATCAACTGTTCTCAACCAGATAGATTCAATTGCAAATGATGCCATTGAAGAACATGCAACTCCTGGTTGTGTTGTGCTGGTTGCAAAAGATGGAAAAGTGGCATTTCAGCGTGCTTATGGTTATACTAACTATGACAGTTTAGAGCCGGTAACACCTGGTATGCTGTACGACCTCGCCTCTGTTACTAAAATCTCAGCCGTAACAGTTTCAGTAATGAAGCTTTACGAAGAAGGAAAACTTGATATTAATAAAACGCTGGGTTATTATTTACCCTGGGTAAGAAATAGCAACAAAGAAAATATTCCTCTCAGAAACCTGCTTTTGCACCAGGCACAATTGGTCGCATATATTCCTTTTTACAGGGAAACAGTTGATAAACAAGGGCATCCTTTACCTTCCATTTATAGCAGCATACCTGCCAAAGAATTTTCTATAAAAGTTGCAGAAAATATGTATTTGCGAAATGACTGGCGGGATACAATGTACCACAAGATATTACTTAGTAAATTAGGTGAACCTAATAAATACGTGTATAGCGATAATGATTTTATTTTCCTTGGTAAAGTTGTAGAAGCTATAACAGGCAAAAAGCTGCAGGATTATGTAAAAGAAACTTTTTATTCACCACTTGGCATGACCACAACCACCTTTTTGCCACGCGGGCATTTTCCAATTGATGAGATTGCACCCACTGAAAACGATACTGCCTGGAGACGACAATTGTTGAGAGGCGATGTGCACGATCCCGGAGCAGCTATGTTTGGCGGTGTCGCAGGTCATGCAGGTTTGTTCAGCGATGCTTATGATCTTGCGCAGCTATACCAGATGCTTTTAAACGGTGGTGAAATGAATGGAGTTCGCTATCTTAAAAAAGAAACTATTGATAAATTTACCGCTTACTCCAGCGATATAAGCCGCAGAGGTTTAGGCTTTGACAAACCCGAAAAGGACAATTTTATAAGGTTGGACCCCTACCCTGCGCGAAGTGCTTCTCCGCTAACTTTTGGTCACACAGGATTTACCGGTACCTGTGTTTGGGTCGATCCGGCATATAACCTTGTTTATATTTTTTTATCTAACCGGGTAACCCCTGATGGTGAAAACAACAAGTTGCTTAGAATGAATGTAAGGTCTAACATCCAGGAAACAATTTATAGGTCTATGTTTCCACGGTTCAACGAAAAGGTGATAGCAAGATACAAGTGAACACCTTTTTCTTATAAAATTGATCCCTGACACTCAAAAATTACTTACGAATCAAGATTCCAGTTCCTGTTTATAGTCTTTAAGGTACAGGTTAACCTGTTATAGCTCCTCATACCCCCGGCTCTGCACATGAGCATATATACATTTTCAGGGCCGGTAAAATTTGTTTAAAAATTTAGACCCGCAGTAAACCCCGAAAGGTAAAAGGCGTCTCACATGGGAAAAATAACCGGATCAGAAATAACAAGACAAGGCTTTGAAATTTATTTAAAAGAATTTTTTTTCATAAAATAAAAGCATTTGTATAAACGTTATGAAATTCGTGCTTAATTTTACAAAAGAAAATAAGATAAACTCCTCCCTCCAATCTCTCCCTGTTTGAAAATCGTTTTTTTATGCAACCAACCTATTCTGTCGCCGAAATAAAATCGCTTATAAGAGCAGTAGATAATGCTGCTTTAGGCATTTTGCGGGAATTAGTTGAAGATGAAAAAGAAAGTTTTACCGCTGCTGAACTAAAGGCTATTTATAAGTTTATAGATCTCAAAAACAAAGAACTTATAAGAAATGAGGTAAAACTGGAGTTCTTATTGTCTTTTAATTGATCCGGCTTTTACTTTATTATAAACATTTGTATATCCCGCAGTCCTTCACTTATTACCAATATATTTGACCTCTATTGTTGTATGGATTTATCCAATAAACTCTTTTTCTTGTTCTACAGGAAATATTTCATTGGAAACGGAGCGGGCTAATTTTAACCGTGACCGATAAATAAAAGATGAAGTAACCTTAATTGCGCTTTTATGTCATTCGAGACTATTATAACAGGGAGCAAAGAGCAGTTGATAATAACTTTAAAGGACACAACCGGCAATGCTCTCGCTGAAATTTATGCTTTTGGCGCTTTGCTGAATAAATTTTGTGCAGGAAGGAATGAAGAAGTACTCAATGTAGTTGAAGGCTTTTCAAGTCCCGGGGAAGCAATCAGGGAAGCAGACCCTTTTTTTAAAAGCGCCAAATTATCTCCCTTTCCCTGCAGGGTAAAAGACGCAAAATATACTTTCGCCCAAAACAATTATCAACTTAAAAAACATCTGAATCAAAATTATGCTATTCACGGTGTGCTTTTTAATGCTCCTTTTTCAATAACGGATCATCATTCCGACGACCATACTGCTGCTGTCTCCTTAGAATATGTATACAATAATGATAAGGACGGATATCCCTTTTGCTATAAATGTGCAGTGAAGTACACTTTGACCGCGGGAAATACGCTTGCCATAGAAACAACAGTTACTAATATGGATAACAAATTAATGCCTGTGGCAGATGGCTGGCATCCATATTTTACTTTAGGGGATAGTATTAATAACTATCAGTTGGAATTTCAAAGCAAAGAAATGCTTGAGTTTGATGAAAACATGGTACCAACCGGAAAACTTTTGCCTTACCAGGAATTTGGGTCTCTCAAAAACATTGAAACTACTTCATTCGACAACTGTTTTACTTTAAATTTTGCGGAATGTCAGCCTTTGTGCGTTCTTAGAAATCCTGCTAAAAAAATTCAGGTTGAGTTTTATCCTTCATCCTCTTATCCCTATCTCCAGATCTTTACTCCCCATCACAGGAAAAGCATTGCTGTTGAAAATTTAAGCGCTGCGCCTGATGCCTTTAACAATGGAATGGGTTTAAAAGTGCTCGGACCTGGCGAAGCTGCTGTTTTTTCCGCTAAATTTATCATCAGATTTTTATAAAATTATAAGGCTTATATGGATAAACGTATCCCAGGTTTATTAGCGGTTATTTTATGTATTGCCACTTTTAGCTGCAGCTACCAGCCTTACCGGCAATCAAATAAAAGCTATAGAAAACAGGTAAAATTATACGCAAAGGAGATCCGTCAAACGCCCGGCCTGTTCATTACTGCTCAGAACAATGCACTTTATTGGATAGGTACTACAAATTTCAATCTTCGCAAACCCAACTTTGTAATTATTCACTATACGGCTCAGAATAGTTGCGATCAGACACTCAGAACTTTTGCACTTCCCCGCACCCAGGTAAGCGCTCATTATGTAATTTGCAAAGACGGTACTGTACACCATATGCTTAATGATTATCTCCGCGCCTGGCACGCCGGTATAGCAAAGTGGGGAAACCTGACAGATGTAAACTCTGCATCTGTAGGTATTGAAATAGACAATAATGGCTTTGAAGTTTTTACAGAACCACAAATGAAAAGCTTGTTCCAGTTGCTTGATACTTTAAAAATAAAATATTCAATACCTGCAGCTAACTTCATCGGTCATTCTGATATTGCCCCATCGCGCAAGACCGATCCCGGGACATATTTTCCCTGGAAGACCTTAGCAGACAGCGGGTATGGAATATGGTATGGAGATACAACAAGTGTAATTGTTCCCGACAGCTTTAATTCTGTGCAGGCTTTGCGAATAATCGGGTATGACGTGAGAGATTCAATAGCTGCGATCAAGGCATTTAAAAGACATTTTTTACAGGACAGTTCTTTGATTTTCAACGATAGTGAGAAGAAAATTTTATTGAATGTGGAGAAGAGAAGCCTCGGACTTTTGTAGAAGCTATAGTACCTACACAAAAGCCGGCAAATAAAACATTACCGGCTTTTGTGTAGGTATGAGAAAGCTGTGTTATGCTTTCTTAAAACTCAGCAAGCGGGTACCACCTTGTTTTAATTCAAGTGTGTTACCGTTTAAAGTATAATTATCGGCTTTTCTCAAAGCGGAAATAAATTTTGATTCGTCATACTCATTACAACTCATTTTAGAGGTAACGATATTGCGACCAAACTGAATGTCTTTATTACTGAAATTAAAGCTGCCGCTCATGCTGTTGCATCCGGTGGAGCCTGTAAAGATAAGATTGGTTGCGTTGAGAGTGACCGAAGGTGTACGTGTCCAGTATTTAAAAGGTTGAACAGTAGTATCTAATGTTGCGGTTGATTTGTAATCCATACCAAGACGTGCCTGCGCCGAGTCATATAAAGCTTTCCTGTTGTTTTTGCTCTTTCCTTTTCCTCTTTTGCCGGTAGCTGAAGATGTGAACGCAGTATTGGCGGTTGCGGTTGTATCAGGAGTAACTACCATAGCTGTGTCTGTAACTGCTGTTGTAGTATCTTTGTTCATGCTTTGAGTGCTGGTCCAGTTTCCATCACTGCCCATCATCCCATCAAGCATCCATGTACCGTTTAATGCAGTGTCATGTTTTGCTGTATACGCCCAATCTCTGTCTGCCGAAGTTAATGAAGTCGATGCATTTGCTACACTTGTCATTGTATCGTTCCGGCTGACATTTACATTAGATATGCCTGGGGCAATAGGGGCAGCCGCTTTTTTTGATGTGCCGCAAAAAGCGAAAACTATACACATTGGTAAAACAAATATTATTTTTTTCATACTTACGGTTTTTTTATAGCGCAAAAACCACAACCGTGCCAAAAAACTATTTTAAACTGTTTTTACCTTAAATTTTTACGATTCTGTCAGCCATTTATGGTTGCCTGGTATGATTCGAACACAATGGAGAGTTTGAGCGAAATAACCAGGAAAGATTTTTAGGTAGAATGTTGGAAAATATAAAAGATCAGCAGAGCAACTTTAAGAAAATGAACCCCTTACCCAAAGCACTCACAATGTTTCTATTGAGCAAAATGCTTAACTTGACGAATAATAAAAATGCAGATAAAAAAACTGACTTTACCTTGCATTTTTAATAGCAATGAGTTTATTTGATAACAAATTTTATTCTGGTACGGGTGGACTGGTGCTCCCTGTGCCGCAGTCATTATATCCTCCGGAATTTCAAGGTAAAAGCAGGCTGACTTATTATGCGTCTTTATTTAGCAGCGTAGAGATAAATAGTTCTTTCTATAAAACTCCGATGTTATCTACTGTTAGTAAATGGGCTGAAAGTGTTCCTGACAATTTTCAATTTACCTTTAAACTATCTAAGGCTATAACGCACGCAAAGGGGCTTGATTTTAATTGTAAAGATATTGCCCATTTTATGCAAACCATAGTTTGTATTGACAATAAAAAAGGATGTTTGCTGGTACAGTTTCCACCGGCCTTAAAAATTGAAAAGTTCAATCAATTGCAACATCTTTTAAAAAGCATTAAAGAAGTCAATTCGCACCCTGAGTGGAAAGTGGCTATAGAGTTTAGAAACCAATCATGGTATAATGAAGAAGTGTATGACCTGCTGGATCAATATAAAATCAGTACGGTGATACATGATTTACCTCTTTCAGCTACCCCAATAACAGAGACAAAAGCCGACTTCAGGTATTTGCGGTTTCACGGTCCCGGCGGCCATTACCGCGGCAGCTACTCCGACGAGTTTTTATATCAATATGCGCAACATATTAGGGCATGGGTAAATGAAGGAAAGACGGCTTATTTTTATTTTAATAATACAATGGGAGATGCTGTTAAAAATTTACAAACGCTAAATGGTTTTCTGCTATTATAAGCAAAAGAGATAGAGCAAATTATTTCTTACATAAGTTTTGTAGAAATGAAAATTTGGTACGATTTGTTTTACATTAAAAGTTATAAGCAAATTTTTTTCGCTAAAAATTAATACTATCTGTTAGCAAACGATGTAAAAAAACAGCTACTGGATTTTATTAATAAAAAAACTTTTGACCCTATTCTCAACACCAGGCCCGATAAGTTTAAGGGCAAGGACCGGGAAGATTTTGAAGAGGTGAGTCGCAAAACAGAAAGTGAGAAAAGAAATTTTGAAGATTATGGTTCTGCCGACGAAATCAAAAAGAATTATTTAAGCAACATACATTCAAAAGCTGCTGCTAAGGTAAACGATCAACTGGAAAAACTCGGACTTCCAACTATGCCGGAGCATAAAGATGAATTTATGGAATTATGCAGTAAGTTGGGTGTATAGAGCAAGAGGATGCTAAAAGTTAAAAACAATAAAGCCTGAAGAATTAATTTTCGAGCTTTTTCCTTTGTCACACAAAAAATACCTATAGTTGCTGTCATTACCACTTTTATGATAATAAAAAGAGGTACAGCATTTTATTAAAGAATTTTTTTCCTCTTTAAAATATGCGGAATAGTTTTCGCCTGTTGGGGTCACTGTAGAAGATTGATCGTAGAATACAAATTTTTCTTCAACAAATGCACAGGAATAATTTTGGCCTTCATATTCAAGCTTTACTGATGTTACAAAATTCTCTTACATGCGTAGCATTTTTTGAAAAAAGCTTATGGAGTTCGGTTTCAATGACGAACCTCCAGCCTCGATGAAATCAAAACATTCTTGGTTCTAAAACAAATGATAAAAATTTATGAAAGGATATATAGCAGTCATCCCGTTAATGCTCCTTATAACATTTGCATTTAAAAAAGAAAATATGTCAGATAACAGCAACAAGCTGGAATTGGTATTTGAAGACAGCACTTACCAGATAACAGGAATATCAAAAGAAGAAAACGGACGTCTATTAATTAATTTTCCGCGATGGTCACCCATTTATAAAGATGCAGTAGTGCAGGCTCAGGGAATGCGTGGTAAAATTCCTTACCCTAATGAAGCAATGAATCAATGGCAACCGGGCCAGCCCGGGCAGGATAAGTGGGTATGTGTGCAGTCATCTTATTTTGATGATGCCGGAACGCTTTGGATACTTGACCCTGCCGCACCCATGCTAAAAACAATCCAGGGATCAGGAGCAAAACTTGTAAAAATGAATAAGGCTGCAAATACTGTTGAAAAGACTTATTCTTTTATGAATATTGTTCCCGACACCGCTTACGTAAATGATGTGCGGGTAGATGTGAAAACGCAATACGCCTATCTCACAGAGTCGAAAGGCGGCGGTATTATCGTAGTAAACTTAGCCAGCGGACAAATGAGGATAGTGCTAAGCACACATTATTCTACAAAATCTGATCCTGCTTACAAATATATTATTGATGGTAAAGAACTGATAAAAGAAGGCAAGCCTGCAAAGTTTAATTCAGATGGTATAGCGCTTACACCTGATGGAAGCTGGCTGTATTATAAGCCATTGACCGATGATAAACTGTATCGCATAAAAACGGATTACCTGCGCGACAATAATATAACAGATATTGCTATGGGAAGTAAAGTAGAAGACCTTGGACATTTTTCTTCAACTGACGGGATGATCTTTGATAAAAAAGGTAATCTTTATTTTGGTGATCCTCAACACTATCGCCTTCTTAAAATTGACAAGAATCTCAAAATGACTACTCTTATTGAAGATCAACGATTAATATGGCCTGATAGTTATGCCATTGCTGATGGTTATTTGTATTTTAGTTGTTCACAGATACAAAAGCAGCCTGAATATAATGAAGGAGTTAGTAAAAGAACATCGCCTTATACTGTTTATCGTATGAAATTGCCGTAACCTGGTATTAGGCAATGCCAGTGGAGATTAAAACTATTTTTGAATTTACCTGACAGTCAAAATATAAATATCAGCATTATTGTCAATGGTAAAAAAAGAACTTTAAATGTTGATCCAGGAGTACTTTGCCCGATGCATTTAGTATCTAACAACTTAAAACTTAACCAAAAATGGCAAGATATTTTTTAGCCTTCTCTGAAAAGGAATACCACCTTAGCTTTCAGGGGATTTTAAAAAAATTCAACTTTTCTTTTTTGCCTCTTTGGTTCTGGCTTGTCCAGGTTAGGGAAGTTAGCAGATGATATTATCAGATCATTCCTTTACAATATTTGTCCCAGTACTTTACAAGCATTCTGTCTGCTGCAGCGGTGAAATATTTTCCTGCCGAAGGTGTAGGCGTAAATTCACCAAATACTGCTCCTTTGTCAGTAGCATAAAAATCTATTCTGACATATATTTCATAAGCCTTGCTTAGTTCTTTAGCTTGCGCTATCATTTCCTGAAGGCAACCGGGAGGATCCTGATAAGGACCTTTTGGGAAATCCGTCCCTAACTCTATTATTAAATTCCAATTCTCATCATACGCCCTCATAAAACCTTCTTTGTTTGCAAACCTGTTTATTACATTTATTGCTGCTATTGCTCCGTTGAAAGTATGAAACTTATAATCGACAGGAATTTTAAAATTTCCCTGCTCACTTTTTACAAACTCCTCTGCTATAAACTCCACGTGAGGATTTTGCTCTAAAGTTTCGGCTATGATTTTAGTAAGTTCTGTTTTTGAGTAAGAACGGTTATTCATCAAATTCAACTTATCGTTCATAAGAAAAACAAGTCTTGAAGAATGACCTATGGTTGGTTTCAGCACAAACTCGGGGGGAAAATCTTTAAAGTTAATCTCAACTCCATCCCTGCTACGCCAATATAGCTCAGGCACTCTGCACCCATGCTTTTTCGCAAACTCCCTGGCATTATCCTTATTACTTAGTTTTCTTTGCCAGTTTTCAACATTCTTCCATTTATCCAAAGGGTCGCCGGCATTCATAACCGTATTTCTAACAATTTCAGCATCTGAAGAATTCCAAAAGGTTGAATGCCGCCGCTTAATCCGTTTTGAAAACAAACCATGACCTTCAACTGGTCTGCCTTTAAAAGCATCGATATAATCTCGTAATTCGCCTTTGGCGTCTTGTACTATGTTTTTTAAAAAGGGGATCATTAAAGTAGACTTTGCGTAAAAAGTATAATTGTCGAACTATTTATGAGTTTTAAACAACCGTATAAATTCAGATGTTCCTAAAGAGAAAAAAGTATTGCAAACTATTAAATGACTCATAATTTTATTTCAAGACGAATATTTCAAAAGAAAAGTTTTTATTACTCCTGTTTTTTAATAGTAAATACTTATCCTGTTTTTTAAGTACCTAAAACGCAGCTATGTATGATGGCTAAAAAACAAATACGAAATCAGAAGGATTTAGGTTTGCATCTCTGAATAATCATTCTAAATTAACGTCAGTTCGACGATGTTAATTATTAAATGATAAGACGATGTCTCTTTTTTTACCTTTAAAGGAAGGTTTCTCATCCACAAAACTATAGGCTGCCAGGCAAGCCAACATGTTATTGAAAGCAT
>JAABUT010000381.1_pt1 | contig 75568 bp, 67 predicted proteins | sample 5559281 | NCBI WGS metagenome assembly JAABUT01 (sample SAMN10711880, study PRJNA513359) | rock metagenome | isolation source: Antarctica rocks | place: Antarctica: Victoria Land, Ricker Hills nord | collected 2016-01-04 | reverse complement strand
AGAGAGAGAACAAATCATGGAAACCGAGAGAACCTATTACTCGTCTATCTACTTTCGTGATCCATCTATTTCCGTCGCTACGAAAAGAAATTCTGCTTTTCCATGCCCGTCCGTCGTACTAACCCATCTAGCAAACCCATTTTATCTTCCCTTCACATCACCCTATTTCCTTGCCGCTCTCTCCCCGCCACCAAATCTCGTATTCCCTCACGCCTTCCCTGGCACCAGTGGCTCCACGTTCCAAATCATATCCGCATACTCCTGGATACACCTATCACTGCTAAAGAAGCCCATCCTCGACACACTCGTGATACACTTGCTAATCCACTCCTCTTGGTTCTTGTACGCCTCATCCACCAGCTCCTGCGTCTTGCAATAACTGCTGAAATCATCACTCACGAGGTAGTAATCGCCATGATCGATGATGGAGTTGCAGAGAGCGGCGAAACGGTTGGAATCGCCAAAGGTGTTGGATTTGATGGCGTCAAACACTTTGGCAAGAAAAGGGTCGAGGTTGAAGGAGCCGTAGTTGTGGGCGTGGCGGAGGTCTTCGACGTCTTCGGCGAGGTTGCCAAAAAGGAAGATGTTGGATTCGCCGATTTCGCGAGTGATTTCGATCTTTTCGAGTCAGTCAGTGTTGTGAGGTAGAACGAGGGATGTGAGGGAGACTTACGTTAGCACCATCGCATGTCCCAATAATCAAACCACCGTTAAGAACGAACTTCATATTACTAGTCCCACTGGCTTCAGTCCCTGCAGTCGAGATATGCTCGCTAATATCAGAAGCAGGAGTGATGATTTCAGCCTTGCTGACATTGTAATCCTTGATGTAGATGACCTTGAGCAAATCACCAATATCTGGGTCGTGATTGACGACCTCGCCGACACTGCAGACTAGATGGATGATGGTCTTGGCCATCCAATAGCCCGGGGCAGCCTTTCCACCAAATATAGAGACTCGAGGTGCGAGTTTCTTGCGCTCCTCTGGACTCATGGCCTTGATTGTAAGGTATCGATGGATGACACCAAGAATGTTGAGTTGCTGTCGTTTGTACTCATGTATACGCTTGACTTGGATGTCGAAGAGCGCATGCGGGTTGACACTTACACCGGTAGACTCTTTGATGTGCTCGGCCAAACGGACCTTGTTAGCAAACTTGATCTCCTGCCACTCCTTCTTAAAGTCCTTGTCGTCAACGTAGTTCTCGAGCTTGTTCAAAAGAGTTAAATCAGTGAGGAACTCATGGCTTCCAAGTTTGGAAGCAATAAGGTCGGAGAGGCGAGGGTTAGCCTGATGTAACCATCTTCGAGGAGTGATACCGTTCGTCACGTTGGTGAATTTGTCAGGACCATAGATTCTGACAAAGTCTTTGAAAATCGTAGTCTTGATAAGATCCGAATGGAGCTCAGCGACACCATTGACTTTGTGACTACCAATGATGGCCAGATATGCCATCCGCACCATCTTCGGCTGGGATTCTTCAATAACCGAGACTCTGGCAAGCATTTCGCGCTCCTTGGGGAACTTCCGCTCCACCATGTGGAGAAACTGCATGTTGATTTCGTAGATAATCTGGAGATGTCGGGGAAGGAGATTCTGCATCAACGGGACCGACCATTTCTCCAACGCCTCTGGCAGTACCGTGTGATTGGTATATCCAAAAGTCTTGGTGACGATATTCCAGGCGTCATCCCAGTCAAGATCTTCGAGATCAACGAGAATACGTTGCAACTCTACTATTGCCAGAGTAGGATGGGTGTCATTGAGTTGGATAGCTACATGATCTGGGAAAGCTGACCAGGCTTTCTTCGATTTCTTGAATCGGCGGACGATATCGAAAAGCGACGCGGCACACCAAAAGTATTGTTGTTTCAGCCGTAGCTCCTTACCACGATCGAGGTTGTCATTGGGGTAAAGGACCGCAGAAATGGTTTCCGCACGCTGTTGATCTGCAACAGAGCTCTCATATTCGCCGGCATTGAATTTCTGAAAGTCAAATTCTCCAGCGGAGGCCTTACTAGACCAAAGACGTAGGTTGTTCGTGGTGGGAGTTTGGTAGCCGGGAATGGGAACGTCGTAGGCAACGGCGTCGACAATCTCTCCGCCTTCCCAAACCACAGTGAGTTTGCCATCCTCGTCCCTGGCGAATCAGCATATATACTTCAAACGCGCTTTCCTCCGACTTACTGATATTTCCGGACGTAGCCATAGAATTGAATGTCCACGGTAATGTCATGTCGAGGGAACTCCCAAGGATTGAAGTCGAGCCAGTAGTCTGGTATCTCAACCTGATACCCGTCTACAAGCTCTTGTTTGAAGATACCGTATCTGTAACGTAGTCCGTATCCCCACGCGGGGTAGTTCAGTGTTGCCATGCTGTCAAGGAAACATGCAGCAAGCCGTCCGAGACCACCATTTCCAAGAGCGGCATCGTGCTCCTGCGATATGACGTCCTCGATCCGGAATCCTAGATCAGCGAGTCCAGCTAGTTGAAGTATTAGCACCTTGAGACTCGAAAGGAAGTGTTTTCTATACCTTTGGCGACGTCTCTTAGCCCAACATTGAGCATTGCATTGTCCATTGCCCTTCCCATTAAGAACTCTAGAGACAGATCTGCAAACAGTCAGCCAAAGCTCTTCAACGGCTCGGGTTCTCAGCATACAGTATACGCGCTTCTGGTCAGAAAACGTCTGTCGCTGCTGTGTTTTGTTCCATTCTATGACGAGTCTGTCACGGAACGCCAGAGCAGCACCGGAATAGGCAGCTCTAGACGATTATTAGAAAATAACGATGTGATCAGCAGAAGAGCTTCTCACAGCTCATCGCAGTTGAACAGAGATCGAGCGAGAGTGGTCTCAATATGGCGAACGGTCTCATCCTGTAGATCCAGTTAAATCCGCATTTTCCGGGGAACGGACGTTCAATATACCTCAAATTGTTCTTTGGTTGTGAAACCTTGGGCGGACTTCACAGGTGATAAGCAAGCTTTCAGACGTATCGGTCCGTGAGCAACCTACGTGTTTCTTCCATCTGAATCATATTAGCGGCGGACGGGGTTCAGTCGATCAAGACTTACGCCTCTCTTTGTGGCTCTGGAATGCTAGCTTCAACGCTCTTGATCTCAGAAGCACCGAAGCCAGTAACGGTACGCTTATGCTTGGGTCTAGTGAAATCGGGGCCAACAGGGCCTTTCAATTCAGATATGGGGGCGCTCGTCGAGGGCTTTCGCTCTCGAGTCTTGGTAGCCATTGTTACGAGTGGTAGATACTCGAGGAGAAGTCGGTAGATTGGGCTCAAGATGGAAATGTCAAGGAGTGTAGCCTGTAGGAGCTATTGGGAAGAAATGAATAGGAATAAAAGAAGAATAAATTGTTGAGCAGGCCAAACGTTAGCGGGGCGGCGCTGGCGGATGAATCCCGTAGGAACAATAAATCATCAAATGCAGGGTTTGATAGCTTACCCTTATCCTTATCGGATGGTGGGGGACTAAGGTAATCCTGGTGTGTCCCGCACTAGGCTTCTCAGGGTCTAGGGTAAGGTACCTTACTCGTACCTTAGTGAAGCATTTCTTGTAGCGCTGGTACACATCCTACGTCCTGTCGTACCTCTTCATACAACAGTAGTTCTCGCCTGACAGGACTTTCATCATCTGCCTACGGCATATTCGGACGCTCCTGATCTGTTTGGAAGTACATCGAAGCTATGTGCAGATGGATTAGGTGCTTTTGTGATTGCCCATGCTGCATGGCCGCTTGCATATCCCGTCTTCGTTCTTTGTCCTGATTGATCGGTTTCTGTCCGCATTCGACTCTACTTTCTGCTGATTCGTTCTTCTTCGTGTTTCTCGAGTCCATGCAGTCACCCGATTGGTCATTCCTTGCATGCCTGGCGAGGCTTACGAAATACAGAGCCTCAATGGCTATTACATCGATGGACTACTTACTCTTCAGTTTGGCTGATGTTTCCCTGTTGCGTTCCCTGCTGCCTCTTCTCTAAACGAAGCTTGTGAAATGTCTGAAATCCAGCGACTGGACGCACATACGGCCACACTGGACCAGTCCGTGTGGCGACCGTTGAGCCAGAAGAAGTTCCTACAGAACGTCGTTGACCTCCATCGAGCGTCCAACAAAATCCCCAGCGACCCAAAGGTTCATACCAGGATTGAGTGGCCTGCCGCAAGAATCCGAAATGATAGTGCTGATTACGTACTACCGTTCAAAACCGAGCAACGACTTGCAGATGATTAGCATCTATAGCCGCAGCTGAGGAGGGCGTGAGGGCAATCTCTGCGGTTGGATTGGAACAAACATTAAGGACTCATGGCCTTTGTTCGTTTTGTAGTTAACGAGACTATACCGCAGGATGTGCCTGATACATTTGAAAAGATATTCGACTTGCTTAGCAGATGCGCTATAAGACGTGCGTGGAAGCTTTCCAAAAGTCAGCTATCTGGATACTCTCTTGGCTAATACCAGAGCTATCGCGCGAAGCGTGTACAGAGCGCCTGTTTGGACAAGTCTTGACTCTCAATCACCAGAGGATCCATGGACGACTGCAATCCAAATATTGGAAAAGGCCAAGTCACCGCGTATTCCGTAGTGGAGTTCTAGAAAAGCTACGGCCACTACATGAGGAACTCCGAAAACTTTCTCGGAGATTCAAAGACCAATTGTCAACACATCGTGCTGGGTCAATGAAATTATTCAGGGATTTAGACAGTCTATGCAGCTCATATCAGGACATTGACACATGCCAAACCGAGGCGGAAACAGTCAATATGCTCAAGGCTGCAATCAAGCAGAGTCACGCGCTTTACACGTCCAGAGGCAGCACGACTCTTTCGCCAATGATTATCAGATCATGGGAATCACCTATGGAACGAGCAATCTCCGCGACATCTCCTTTCCGAGTCTCAGTTGGAAAGCTGTTCGTAGAAATTGGATTTGATGGACCTAGTCAAGGTCTAGTCACAGTCACCAACATCGCCAAAAGCACGACGGAAGCGGTGCAGAATCTCATTGACGTAAAATCTATGGACCCAAACGAGCTGTTGGACGTGTTTAAGGTAGATGGAGATAATTCACTGACTGTGAATCTCAACTACGGCCGGCCCCATTCAATGCAGATCAAGTTTCAGTGGCCCTGAGAAATCATGTACCTTTTTTCTTTACCATTTACCTCAAGCCATCAACAGGTGCACTGCTACGGTTTGCGCCGCTTATGGATGCAAATGTAATGTGGCGAAGAATCAGCTCTATATTTCATTCTCTATCTATAATTGAGAAGCTACCGATTGGCCATTGGCGTGTACCGCCGTTGGGATGATAAAGAACTGTGGGAAGATGTCTCGAAGTTCCTCTAAATTACGGATTTGATAATGCGCAGCTTTGGCTGCAGGCTCTGGGTCCTCAGGCTCGAGTTTGTGAGCAGTTTTCCAACCACGAGCATAAGCATAACGACAGTTAAGGTAAGAATCGTCTATTGAAGCAAGTCAGCAACGACACTGTACGGAAGAGTACTCTGTGACTGTTCCGGCAAAGCCTCACCAACAAAGTAGCACTCTTCGCTTGAAGGCGCCTTGGCCTCATTCTCTGCCTTGTCATACATCTCTTTATAAGGTTTACACACAAGCGGTGTTCTATTATAGTCGCAATATGTAATGCCCTCGAATATATCATTCACCCCTAACAGTTTTACTACCCTCTTGCCATGGGTTATGTGCGCGTTCGTAAATAGCCACAGCTTGACTTTGGTCCTGTCGATATCCTCAAGCAGTTTGCGAAGCTGAGGGTCCGGTGTTATAATATCATCCAGTGGGAGGGCATCGTCTACCTTTTCGTTGTACTCCAAAGGGTCGACTTTATGATGCTTGACAAGGCCGGAAATAGCTAGGCCATAGTCTTTATAGTATCTTAGATGGAGTTGATTAGCATCCTCAGGCGAGAGAGACAGATGGTTGACAAAGTATTCGTCTACAACACTTGTCAGATCCATGAACCCCATAAGGATTCCAGGGACATACTGATCAGATCGTGCATCAGGTCGTGGACCCTTTTACCTAAGAACGAGTTTAGTCGTTACCTTGAAGTCAATTCACTTCTTCACATACTGCGAGGATAGAGCTGGCAAAGAGATCAGTAACAAACAGATTACCAGGCGAACATAGCCACTCACGCAGTTGTCAATGTCAAAGAAGAATACCGGCCTAGTTTTGATTGAAATCATGTCTTCCATGATGGTCTGGAGATATAGAACTATTCTATAACTTAAAAAAGCTACGGCCAGCCGAATAGCATTCTATCCCCTCTCAGCGCCAGACCAGAGCGGAGGTTGTCCCAACAAGAGTTGCAGATGTTTTGCCGCCATGACTCCAACGATGCTGCCCTGAAGTCGAGCGATGTAAACACGGCGTCATCCAGTTGTGGAAGACACTACGCTCAATGTAGATTAGCGCTCAATCTTGTTATGCCACACTCCGTGGCTCCTTTTCCAACTCATCGCGCGTTCATTAATACTGGATGTGCATCAATACCGCAGCCTCAGTAGTATCTCTGGATTTCAAGAGACTACCTGCTCAATTAGCCCACGGTCATCTATTCCAACAGTGTTGTCTCGTGTGAGCTTTGGCATGGCTGCTACGAGAGCTGTTGCTCCTCGGAGCAACGGCCTCAGGCCGACTGACAAGGTCTCAAAAGAGGTCAACGAATATGAGAAGATCCTTAGACTACGAGATGAGATCTTTGCGAATACTCATCCACGACTAAAACTCTCAGTACAGCCTCCTAACCAAGACAGACAACATCCTGGTGAATCGTCACCCTCCCTTCAAGCGTTCTCCAAACGGGCTCCCAAGCCACCCGAAGCAAACGGGCCTACTGCAAATCTCATCATGGATTCACATGCTCCGGCGTCTCAGCCGAGCAGCTCTTTACAGAAGCCGCCAAATGGCCATAGAATCACTACGTCAAGCTCTGGATCTTCTGGAATTGACCCTATATTCTTGACAAAATCCGAGGTTCTTGTGAAGGCGGAATTGCAGCAGAAAAGACAACGCATCGAGCGTACTCTAGAAGAACAGAACAATCAGAAAAAGGCCATGTCAAGGCAGAGGACCTTTGACCAAGATGCCATCCCCGAATTTGATGTTACAGATGTGCTAAGGAAGGCACATGAGCTTGTAAAGCCTTCTAAAGCATCTGAGCTCAGTGGCGCTAATGGAAGTGCTTCCAGCGACTCATTCGACGAGAATACGTTCTACTCTAGCGAGGTGAATGAATCCACAACGCAGGAAGCAGACCGATCAGATAAATCTCCGAAATGGCGTTCCAGCAAACCTTGTAATCATTTTCTTGAAGGGGATTGTCCATATGGGGAGGCATGTGCTTTTTCTCATGATCCTGCTTTCAAGCGTAGGGAGGAAGCAGATGGGGCTCAGGCAATGGATCTCGACTCTGTCGATGCTGACGAACAGGCAAATACACAAACACTTGAAAAAGTACAACAGGCACCGACTAGCAAAGCTACTGCTCCCGTTCCACCATCAAAATTGGGCCGGATTGCTGAGCTCGAAGAGCAGCTCCGCCTCCTCAAATCCCAGCAAGCTAGTGGAGCAGAGCTAACATCGAAAAACCATGCGAAAGTGCCCTCCGATGAGGAGCCGATGTATTCGCCTCCCGACGCTCGAGTTCCGAGTTTCAATGAGCGACACGCACTGGCAAATAGGGTCGTCGACGTTGAAGAAGATCATCCACGAGAGCCTGTACGGCGACGTCCTGCTTTCAAACAACACATTCCAGCACGTGAGTATGATAGGCGTGATAAGATCCCTCCCTCACCTTTTCATGATGATATGCGGGTAATTAGAAACCACATAACGTCCCCAGTTGCACCTCAGCCTGCGCGCGTTTCGCCACTCGCGGTAGCCAAAGTCCCACCCCTTTCTCAAGGACGCCGCAACACTGGCGCGAATGAAGATCCCTTCCAAGGATCCGGCGTGGAACTACTTAGCGCAAGGCCAAGCCCGAATATTTCTCTGCAGCCGTTGAGCTCAAGAAAGCGGAGAAGAGAGGTCGATAACAATGAAAGGGCCCGCAATGTTGCCCCCAGAAGAGATGTAGCTTCACCTGTGATTCGTATCAAGGATGAGCCATTGTCGCCTCCCCCTTTCACAGTAGCCCGGGAGGTGTGGCAACCTCCACGTAGGCAAGAAGTACAACGACCAATATATATCGATAACGACTCTCCCCAACATCGAGACCGAGGGCGCGTAACTCAACATCATAGACCGCTTGACCGTCAAACAGAAGTCTACCTGCCCGAGGAAAGGAGGCCGGTGACTCCTGTCGTACGACGTATCGTTTCTCGAGCGGGCCATCGTTTCGACACCTTTGAAGAACCAGATCTTCGTCGAGTGGTGAGTGCTAGACAAGTAAGGGTTCCACTATCCCCTGTTGAGCAGTATGCTGTTCCTCATCCAGCTTCTGCTCGAGCTGCTTCTCAGGTGTACCTACCACGACCCGGGCCGGCAAGAGATTACAGAGCATCCGTTCAGCCGCAGCCAGACCCCTACCTTGGCCGTGATCGTTCTCTTTCTCCAATACCACATCAAGCGCGTGCAACACCTTTAGCAAATGAGTTTGTTCCAATGGCGCCTCCGGCACGACGTATTGTCCGAGATGAGTATGGACATCGGTATATTGAAGCTTCATTGCGTCCTGATCGACACGCATCTATTGCACCTGTCCGTCGTTCAAGTGAATTTGCCCCTCGGTATGGGGAGTTAGCTCCACGTAGTGCAAGTGTTCGTGACCCTCAGCTCGTGGAGGTACATGACGAAAGGCAGCATATCCCTAGGGCACCATCACCGACCTCGCCTCACTACATTGAGTATACACCAGTTCCAAGAGGTAGGCCGATGATCGATCGCGAGAGTAACGTCGGCTATGGTGAATATGCCTACGGTGCCCCTAATGAAGGCGTCCGAATTATCGAGTATCCGGATTCTCGTCCAGTTGGCCCCTACGGAGAAGTCATCAGACCCAGGGAGGTTGTGACAAGAATGCAGAGTGTTCGGCCAGTAAGCAGCCGATACGAAGATTCTCGTGAGCAGATTACAAGGGTTCAAAGCGTACGGCCTGAAGAAGATCGTATTGTTCGTTTAGGAGGTAGGCGAGAACTGATTCCGCAAGCCAGTCGCCAAGTCAGTGTACGGGCTGAGGATTTATACGCAAGGCCTTTGAACTACGCAGTGGAGGAGAGACCTCAATATCAGTATGCGGATGAGTTGAGGGAACGACGCTTTGTCGAGGATGAGTTGCCGAATGATAATGATCTCTACGAGGCACCTGGAAGCGCAGGAAGACGGCCACTGCCACGGCTTTGAGACATTGATTGCAGATTCGGAGAATATCTCGGGATTCTGACTCTCCATCTACGGGAGACAAGGCCACAAGGTTGAGAGCTGTTGTTACTATCCACAAGGGTGTCTTGATTGGACAAAGCGTTTACCGAAAAGGTTTCGGCGGCTCATTGCAGGATAGGTTCTTCGAGGATCTTCGCGTATAATAACATAATTAATAGTTAAAATGATGCAGTAAACACCCTCTATCTACAACAGCCACCTCTGAAAGGAGATGTATGATCAAACTACGTATCAGCCGTAAGGTCCAAAGACCTAGAGTAGTCGTTTTTATCAATCTACAATCACGTACTGTGTACATTGCCATCCTGTTGCAAATGCCTTGCTCACGGGCTTACGGGAAACAATCCGTCTTAGCCCAGTAGCCAACTAGCCATGAAGCCTACTAGATATTTAGAGGGCACCACGGGCACCCAATAGGAGGTGCTCAACACCATTAGAAACCACTGACACTTAAGTTAGGTAGTATTCATTGACGTAGATAAGGTACTTACAAAAGGTACCATAGGTACTGTCCCTGTTGTGCGGAGTCGAATACCCCCCCGCGTTCGCGCTCGTTGGGGGTTCTGGTTCTGAGAGCAAGATTGATTTCTCGGTTATTCTATCACTTCAGATTGTCAGTCGAGGATTACAGCTTGACCTTGATTCGTTCTCCGCGCTAAGCTATCTTACATACACATCCACTTACGCCCTCTCTCTCTCCCTCTCTCTCTACTCGAGCACTGCCGCAACGAATGCTTCCTCCCTTTCACTCTTCACTCTTCTGTTGGCTTTGTGGAGGGAGTTTGATAGCTGTTGAAAATGCAGAGGTTCGGTAACTTTGCCGGACAGGCACGACATGGCTTCGAGAAGATTACGCCTGCCGGCCTGATGTCGAGACCGAACATGGACCTCTCGATGCCACAAGCCATCAAGCGCCCCGTAGCTTCATCTCCAATGTCTCCACTGACCCCTGCCGATACCATGGTTAACCTGTCCTTCAATGTACCGTTTGCTTCGAATCTAATCGGGCCTGACGTGGAGGAAATCCTCCACGCAAGCCCGGAAGCTGCTCGAAGATGGACCTTTCCGGAAGGAACAGAAGAAGATGCACCAACGCACCAGCTTCCGATACACGCCAACAACGTCGAGCAACTAAGGAGGCTATGTAGGGTACTCAGTGAAGGCAGTGGAGGTCGCGTGGAAGCTACAGTGACCTCGTCCGAACCAAAGCCGATACCGGCATTGCAACGAAGACCACTCAAAGGTCTTGTCACCAATGTCTGCGTATCTGGAGATGCAGACACCGTGCACAAGATGAGAGCCAGGATATTGAATGATACCCCGATTGCATTGGTAATCATTACAACGGAGCTTCAAGCGTTAGGTGGCCGCTGACAACGAAACAGAGATGTGCTATGGTTGACATCGATACGAATCTCGTGATCGACCAAGACCAAAAGGGCGTTAGAGCCCAAGTCCTCGAACATATCGACATCCTAGCCAAGTTCACCGGTACAGACATCTTCCTGCTCAACCCGAAGCCTTCAGACCCGGAGGGCCCGAGTTCAAGCTACGGCAACGGCACCGACCAAGGCTTTGATCAACGACTTCGTATTGCAATCTACGGCGATCCGGAGAGTTGTGAACACGCCAAGACGAGGGTTCTCATCATGATTGATCAAGTTGTAAGTTTGTTGTCGCGATGATCTGACTAATACAATCTGCTGACTGGGTCTGCAGCTCAGACGTACCGTCGATATCATGAAACTCGAACTCTCCCTACATACCATCATCTGTGGCCGGACTCGCAAGAACATCCGGGTCATCGAAGCTGCCACGAACACTGCCATCTACTTTCCACCACCCTTTCCTCGTGTCTGTGGCTACACTCCACCTGGAGCGCATCGAAGGGGCGACGACGAGGTTTACATCACCGGGGATAATCAAGAGTCAATTAATCAGGCAAAGAAGAAGCTGCATGAGCTAGTTCTGAACACCAAATGCTACGTCAAGGACGTGATGGTGTCGGCGCACAAGATTGACAGCATACTACTGGATCGTCTGGACAAAGTCCGCAAAGTTATGGAGACAAACGGGTCCTACGTATTATTTCCCCAACTTGGCAGCCAGCGCGGCTTGATCAGAGTTCAAGGCACAGAGATCTTGCATGTGGAACGGACGGTGCGCGAGATTATGGCCTTGGTAGGTTCTACGATCAACGATGTTGAGAGAATAATTTATTAACACCTTCATAGGCTGGTCAATTCTACGGCGCATCGTGGTGGCTTCTCTTGCCAGACTCAAACGGCACCGCCATGCGGGCTCCATCGCCCGCCGATATCCGTACCATGCTATCAGACATTTGCACTAATTCTGGTGCTGACGTTGGCTTCGACAAGCTTACATTTTCTATCAACGGGTCCGACGACGCTGTTAAGACTGCTATGATGGTCATACACCAGATACCATTTGTGAAGCGCGCACAATACCAGATCCGTGTCAAAATCGAGCTCGCCAACGAGCACAAGGAATTTGTGAGCGGAAAGAAGAACGGGAAGATTAACAAGATCATGGGACAGAGTATGTACAAGCTAAATTCACTATTGAACCTACACTAACGCTTTTCCAGGCAACGTTCAGATCATATTTGATGGCTTCAACGAATACAACTTCTACATCGATGTGTGCGGTGCTCAATACGAAGCTACTAAGAATGGCCTCGATCTTGTGGAGCAAGAGATGCCTGCTTCCATATCTTTTCATGTTCCAGACCAATACCACAAACGCATCATTGGTATCGGCGGCCAGCACATTCAACGCATAATGAAAAAGTACTCGGTCTTTGTCAAATTTTCCAATGCCATGGATCGTGGAGGCATTGGTAAAGAAGACGATGATATCAAGGTTGACAATGTCATATGTCGCACACCTGCGCGGAACGCTCAGAGTCTAGACATGGTGAAGCAAGAGATTATGGACATGGTTGAGAAAGTGGTACGTGAACCTGAAGAACTGGAGGAGGATTCTCCCAGTACACTTCACGAGTCATCCACACCGATCTAACTTGTCCCTCGTGTCGTGAAGGACGCAGAGTTTGTCTCTGAGACCGTCGTCATCAATCGCTTGTACCATAGAGAACTCATTGCTCGAATGAGCGAAATCGAAGAGCTCGAGAAGAAATGGAATTGCAAGATCGATTTTCCAAGCACCGAGATGGCAAGTGACGTAGTCACTATATCTGGCCCAGAATATCAAGTTCCTCAAGCTGTCTATGAATTTCTGGTTCGTTTTTTCCTTTTCGTAATCCTATAAATTTGCGTATTGACGCCCTTACAGGGAATGGTCCCAGAGAGTCATGAACTCGTTCTACCAGCTACTCCTCAGTTGAGCGAGTTTTTCAAGTCGAGTCAATTTGGAACGGATGTCCGCCAAAAGCTCAAGAACCAGTACGAGGTCGACTTACTTGTGCAGAACGATCCAGTGCAGAAAGATCCGGAGATTGCCGATGAATATGCAAACAACGAAGAACGCCTTTTGCTAGCCTACACTCGCAACAACGCTGGTGGTCTGAAGGATGCTATTGACTTCTTGGTATCTCGTCTTGTTCCTCATGGCTTGGAAGCCTCCACCGTCAAAGGTGCCATTCCTAGGCCCAAATCCGATTCCTTTGAGGAATCTCTACCATTCTTCGATTCGAAGCTGCTACAGCACGCGCCTGCACCGCTTGGGACAGATTCGCCTACGAGGTCTACCTTTGGCGATGATGCTAGTGACCGTGGCTCACTCTTCGACAAGCTCCGTAAACCCGGCAGCATCTCTTCCATTTCATCTTTCCTCGACCGTCGCAAAAACCAGTCTGGATCTCCTGGCTCCTTCTTCAAGCACGCCTCATCGAACGCATCCCGAGCCTCCCTCGTCTCCATGGAATCCCGCGAAAGCGGCTACCGCAATCCCTGGAACGATAGCGGTGTCAACCTACCCGAAGATGAAGGCCACAATGGCTGGCCGACGCGGTTTGAAAATAAATTTCCCTTTGGCGCAGTGGCTGGGGATACTACTCCGAAGCATGATACCCGGGCGTCGTTTGATAGCGGGCGTCCCAGTACTTCTCATTCTACCAATGGATACCCGGTGCCAATTGGACCACCACCTCGCTAAAGACCTTTTCCCTCCTCGGTCATAGGAATACCCAATACCTTTTTCCCCTTCCGAATGTTTGCTATGCTTATTTGTTATCTGATTACGCGTATGATATGGCTGCCCGAAGAAAATACCCCTTGAAGCAAGCAAACTAGCGAGGCGCTACGATGTTTCTTGTGTCTCTCGAAATACCAATTTGATTTAGCTATGGGTGCTTTTAGATTATTAGTTCTCCCCATTTTCCATTAGTAACATCATTTTTTCCACTTTATGGAGCAAAAAGCGTGTTAGTTTGATGTTGCACTAGATACCACAGATAGACAGGATGGAATAAGATTTTTCTTTGCCTGTTCTCTCAACTGCATCTTGAAGTTGTCCGCGGTGGGCTAGGTACCACTCCGAGATTGCACATCCCTCACTCTGCGCTTTCAAACGATCCTCTTACTCTTTGCATCCCTGGTTGCATTCCCTGACCGCGTTTGTCCGCATCGCTTATAGCTGATATGACTGATCTGCTGTCCGGGCCAGGCTAGGAGCTTTCAATATGAACGCATATTTCTAAGCATTGATGGCGTAGTTCTCCAACCGTCTCTATTCCGTCTCATCTGTCCCGATTACATGCCCCCACCACCATCTATTTCCCTCATCTACTCCACCCTCTGCACCTCAAACCTCAACCGCCTTATCCCCTGCCCACCCCCAATGCCCCTCACCCATCCCCTCCGCCACATCCAACTCCGCTCACGTCTTCCATCTCGTCCTCGTCTCCGCCCCCACAACATCCCACATGCGCTTGAAACTCTCCGCATCATGTTGCCATATCCGACCCCTCTCCCGCTCCACCGCCTTGGCCTCCAGAGCCCCGACCTGCCGCCCAAATACCGCGCTTCCCATTTTTGGTTGCAGGATTTGCATGATGCGCTTGTATACGGTGACTTGCTGGTCCCAGGGGAAGAGATGCAGGAAGGAGCCGGCGTAGACAAAGTCGATTTTCCCTTCAATTTCGCCCAAAGCGCCATCGGGCTGGAAGACGTCCGCGGCGAACATTGTCGCTTTTAACGTGTCCCGATCGAGGAAGAGGTCGTATCCCAAGTCCAGAAACTCGGCATGCAAATCAACACGCATACAGTTGCGCCGACGGCACCCCATCATGCACCAGCTTCCGCACATCCTGCGCAAAAGCAACACCCCAAATCCAGCAGCGTGCGCCGTGCGCCGGGCTCTTTCAGCGCCGCCAGAATCCGCGGGTACGATGCATGCTGCGATATGGACAGGTTGAGGAAGCGGAACTGGCCGATGCAGGGGTAGGGGTGGATTTGCCAGGCGCGGTCGCGGATGGCGGAAATGTGGGTAGGGATTTGGGACGGGGGGATGTGGCTGTAGGATTCGAGGAGGGTGCGGATGGGGGGATGAGGGAGGGTGGGTTGGTAGTAGGGGGCGGATTTGTTGGAGGGGGAGATGGAGTGGGAGGCCATTGCAGGAGGAGGGATGGGGAAGGAGGGATATGGGTTGATGGATGTTGGGGGAGAGGCGAGGTGGTCCGCTATGTTACTGTATCCCTTTGACAGCCACAAAGTCGGCCACCCCCTATGATCTACAATGCTAGTAGGGGGATCCCACCAATGACTAAGCATACGAGCATTTATTTGGATTCGGCGAGTCGGCGACAGCGCGGTCTATGAAGCACCCGTACCCCATCTGGTCAAGCTGCTACCAAATTTGGCCTAGCTGTTGATCAAAGGGGGTGGCCGACTTTGTGGCTGTCAAAGGGATAGAGCATCTTGAACTGGCTGTGCTCGGACATATCGGCCTTTGGACAAGTCGTAGAATGGTTCGTACTGTCTTGGTGTACGTACACATAGGATAGAAGCTGTCACAACGTGTCGTGAGTGTTGTGAGTGCCGTGAGGTGTAAGATGAGATGGCGGAAAGCTCTCCATATGCCGTGTGTAAGCGAGACATGGAACGACACTACTCCCACGACCGCGAGGGGCACTACAAGCAGAGACACGATGCGCCGGCGACACTTCACATACACGCTCCAAGACGCGTTGTATCTGAAGTACTGCATCGTCACATCTCTATATAAATTTCCGCCGTGAGCCTTTCATTGACTGTAAACCGCATAAAATCACATCAGGATGTATGTATCTAGCCCACCCTATCAATGATCTCCCTCGCATGCATGATCGGGAGTTGGATTTGTATACGTTCCACAATGCCGATTCCTTGTGCTAATCATCCGGTGTGACAGGTACACAGCATCGTTTGCATTTTTCGAAGCACTGTGGAGCGCTGGTGTCACGCACGTCTTTGTAAATCTAGGGTCGGATCACCCGAGTATTATCGAGGCGATTGTCAAAGGCCAAAATGAAAAGAAAGGTCGATTCCCAAAGGTTATTACCTGCCCCAACGAGGTATGCTCCGCCAGAATTATTCCAATATTGCTTCAACAGCAAGACTGATACCATGGCTTTTACTTTCATAGATGGTCGCCTTGTCAATGGCAGATGGTTACGCTCGTCTTACCGCCAGACCCCAATGCGTAATCGTCCATGTTGATGTCGGGACCCAAGGTCTTGGAGCGGCCGTCCACAACGCAAGCTGTGGTCGCGCTCCCGTCCTCATCTTCGCTGGCCTCTCGCCCTTTACGCAGGAGGGAGAAATGCGCGGCTCCCGCACCGAATACATCCACTGGATCCAAGATGTGCCGGACCAAAAGCAGATCGTTGCACAGTACTGTCGGTACACTGGAGAGGTAAAAACGGGGAAGAACGTCAAGCAGATGGTGAACCGCGCTTTGCAATTTGCGACAAGTGATCCAAAGGGTCCTGTCTATCTTTGCGGAGCTAGAGAGCCAATGGAGGAAGAGCTGGAGCCGTATCAGCTGATCCAGGAGCATTGGGGAGGGATGGGACCTGCTGCTTTGACCGAGGACGCGGTGAAGATGGTTGCGGAAGCGCTTGTGGAGGCCAAGGAGCCACTACTCATAACGGGCTACTGTGGGAGGAATCACGCTGCAGTGGGGGAGTTGGTGAAGCTGACGGAGACGGTCAAGGGGTTGAGGGTACTGGATACCGGAGGCAGCGATATGTGTTTCCCAGCCGACCATAGGGCAAGCTTGGGACTCAGATATGGCGTCGACGAGAGCATACGAACGGCAGATGTAATTCTAGTCGCGGACTGTGATGTGCCATGGATACCAACGCTGTGCAAGCCAAAAGAGGGAACGCGGGTATTCCACACCGATTGTGATCCGTTAAAGCAGCAGATGCCGGTGTTTTACATTCCTGCGGAAGCAAGATGGAAAGTCGACAGCTGCACCGCATTCCGGCAATTACATCACTACATCAGCAGCGACAAAACTCTTTCGCAGAAACTCGAATCTTACGGTGATCGATGGGAGAAGCTCAAAGAAAATCACGGGAAGCGGTTGAGCGTGATCCGAGAGTTGGCAAAACCGGGGGATAAGGGTAGCTATAATGTTTCGTACCTTACGGCCGCCGTACGTAAAGCCGTGCCCGCAGATACGATTTTTGCTATCGAAGCCGTCACAAACACTGGATTCGTCGCCGACCAGATACAAGCCAGTATCCCAGGCACATGGATCAACTGCGGAGGAGGCGGGCTTGGCTGGAGTGGTACGTATCTTTTTCCAATTTACCAAAGAATGCTCAATCTAATCCTACTTGTAGGCGGCGGCGCCCTGGGCATCAAACTCGCCGCCGGCCCCTCGCGTTTCATCTGCCAAATCGTTGGCGACGGCACCTTCCTCTTCTCCGTCCCCGGCTCCGTCTACTGGATCTCCCAGCGTTACAACCTCCCCGTGCTAACCATCGTGCTCAACAACACAGGATGGCACGCGCCCAAGCGCTCCCTGCTGCTCGTGCACCCCGACGGCGCCGGCTCGAAAGCCAGCAACGAAGAGCTGAATATATCGTTTGCGCCGAGCCCGCATTATGCGGATATTGCCAAGGCGGCAGCGGGGGGGAGGTTGTGGGCGGGGAGGGCAGAGACGGTTAAAGAGTTGGAGGAGATGTTGCCGAAGGCGGTGGAGAGTGTGACGAGTGGGGTGGGGGCGGTCTTGGATGCGTGTTTGGATGTTATGCCCGATGGGGCGATGGGTGGGGGGAAGGCGGTGTTGGTTGGGTAGGGGGGAAGTTGGGGTTTGGGGTGGGAAGTAGAGGGAAGTGGGGTGGAGCACGGGATGGAATGGGATAGACAAAACAACTAAAGATTCAACTAGCACGACCATAAGCATAGGTATCGCAGCGGCAGCATCAGCTCCATAGCATTCGCCACATCCATCACAAAAAATACAAGCTGCCTTGTTCACTCTCAATCCCCTCCTTTCCTCGAGACCAAAAAAAACCCCTGCTCCGACACCAGCATACCGCACGCACCCACCCTCTGGTGTAAACTCTATAACCAACAAACCAAGAGTCAAAAATGTCAGGTCGGTTAAAGAGAAAGAGAGGAAGAAACGCAGCTCGGATCAAAATCGAAATGTTGAAATCGTTTAAATGACGGTGAGGATGAACAAATGAAAAGAAGATAGAGTTGTACATGTTTGAGAGTTGAGAAAAATATGGAAATATGAAAAAAGACGATGTAATAAGGACGACAGTCTCACTCATCTCTCAACCCTCTCACCCCAACAGCCCTCCTAAACCATCCCCATCCCCATCCTCAAACCCCCCCAAATCCTTCTCCTCCCCCTTTTCACCTCTACCCTCTACCCTCCCATCTCATCTCATTCACTCTATTCCTCTATTTTCAAAACCTCCCAGGCATATCATGGGTGTTGGGTTTGTCTTGGATGGTTGGATGGTTGGGGGTGGATTTTGACGGGGAGAAGTTGCTGGGTAGGGTGGGGTGGGGGGTTTAGGGTTATGTCGTGGGGAGGAGGTGAGGGAGAGGGGTGGTTGGGTGGGTGGTTGGATGGATGATCAGGGACGCGAGTCGGAACGCTACACCCGCACGGCTTGAGAACATCCCCAGCAATTTGTAAGAAGACGCAGCGCCCTCGGTCGTAGAAAAAGATCCGACCTCGTCTTTTTGTGCCGTGTGTTGAAATAAACCCTGGATGCACTTCCTTACCCCCCGTTCACCTACTCCTCAAACCAAATTCTATTGTACTGTAGCTTTAGGAAATCCCACACACACACACTGCTACGAAGAGAATGGATTTAGTAGATTTGGGTTTTTGGGGCATGAGTGTGTAGTAGTGAGTGGCGTTCAGGACGAGAGTTGAGTTGGAAAATTTATATACCTTCTCAAGGGGTGGGGTCGATGGAGTGAGTGGGCGATGATGGTACGGCGTCATCACCCAACCGACATCACGTTTTAAACATCGACAGCTCGAGTTTTCCTTTCCATGGCATTTCGCTACTTTTGACACTCATTCCATCATCAGCCCAGCCCATGAAGCAAACTGCCCGCCAAACCCAGCTCGAGACTTACTTCCTCCCCACTCTGTCCAAGGCAAGGCTCAACCATCCCTATTTCCGTACTCATCGCATAACCATCTCTCTGTTGCAAATAACCCACAAATTCCCATCTTCCATCGTTTGAAACGATTTTCCATAGACCAATGTCTCCATAGGCTGAGAACGCCATTCGTCTCGCAACCAAGATATTTATTTTATTTACACATGAGTGCTTGCATCCGATGGCTGAAACGGTCCAGATCCTGTTTCCATGGATATCAGTCATGTCTTTTGCCAAATATAATTGTTCGGGTTGGTTTTGAAGGGCACGTGGTCAACGTGAATGAATTGAGGAAGAGTTGGATAATGACGGTGAGCTGATTGATCGATATGGCCGTCATTGATGATGATGATGATCCACTTGTTCAATCAACAAAAGCCCGGATATGTAAATAGTCTAGCAGACGAGTGGCTTTTTGGTTGTTAGAGGCTGGTATCCATGGAAAATGGTATTCCTTCAGGGGTCGTTTTGGAAGCCTAATATGTAGCACGGCTCGCTCCGGACAAATCTTGGCATCAGCATCGCCACCGCTTCGGCAGAATCGGCCATTGTGGAAAACAAGAACGGCAAAAAGAGCAATCCCAGGCCAGGAGAGTTGTTGACCGCAGATGCGTGATCCATGGTATTATATGTAAAATAACAATGCCACTAATTTGTAAGACTGCCAGGGCCTCGCACTGAGATCCAAGGCACCCTAGATATATACATCGAAACGAAGAGAATAAACATGTAAAAGGTGGTTGTATAAAAATGAGCTTTTCAAGTAAATCGACAAACCCGTCCTCCCATGTCTAACCCCGTAACACACGAAAGGAGCACAGCACCTACCGGAACATATCAAAGAACATTACCCTGCGGCAGAGCGACGACCAGCGCAGTCAGGGGTATCGTAATCAACAGTGACCAGGCGTGGCTTTGCATAACGATCCGATCCTGCAGCAGCCGGATCGTCTCGTCCTGCACCCAAACCTGCCGTGCGAAAATCTTCCCCATGAGCGACTTCTGCTTGTACTTTTCGACCCAAATCTCGTGCCCGTAGCTATTCGACGTGCCAAAGGTATCGAGGGAGATGCCACGCTTTGATCGATGCGACATGCTGTATACGTCGTCGGTGGACAGCGTCGCCTCATCGTCAGCGAGACTCGTCACCGAAGCGCCGTCGCCAAATTGCTCCCAAGGCCGGAGTGCTCGGTTGTGGGTGGTGTGGATGATGACGCACAGACCTTTGTACGCTGCAACGGCAATGTCGAAGCCGACGAAGAAGAGCGGGAATACGAACAGGCGCCACCACCTGGATTTGTGCGACATGATGAGGAATATTGCGAGGACAATGGCTAAGACAACGTGGGCAACGCCGGAATTGACGACAAAAAGCACACGAGGTTTGTTTCCGTTGCAGATGGACCAGCGGATAAAATTGGGGTGCGACTGACCCCGGAGGGTGGCTTCGACCACATCTTTCACGAGGGAGAATGCCGAGGGGTGGGTGGTGTGTTGTAGTGCGTGGAGAACCGCTGCACGGTTTCTGTGGGATAGATTGAGTTCGCGAGGGGAGTTGGGAGCAAGGTAGTGGGATATCACACGGTTGATTTCCGATCGAAACGGTTGAACGGTGACTGGGAAGGTCAGTATTAAACGGTCCACGATGAAACGAAGCAGAACATACATGACTGCCACTTCAGTCCCATCTGATGATTGGCATCTTCGACCGAGTCCGCCACGCTTTGGTTCGAATTGGGACCGGACATGAAGGATTGTTTGTCAAACTGTGGAGACACTGTTTGCTCAACGTTGTCGAAATTGACGTTGTACTGCGACACATTTGGCTGCTTCTTGTCCGACGTTCGAGGAGGGGCTTCTGTTGCATTGCCCAGCGGATGAGGCGCTTCGACTTGATACCATGGCGGTGACAATACCTGCTCCGATCTCGGTGCTGCATAGAACCTTCTGGTGTAATCCTGGAGCCATAGCCAGAACTGGAGGTTCTCCGCATCGTGCGAAACATAAACTAGGTAGTCCATGAAATCTTGTAGAGCACATGGCTGCAACGGTCAGACACAGTTCTCTGAAAAGACGCTCGACGTTTTCTTCGGGTCTTACCGGCAATGCTCGGTTCTGAATGACATTCTCAAACGACAACTCCGGTGGAATGGCTCTTTTGTGCTTCTGCGTTCTTTCAACATAGACTTGACATTGACTCAAGCTCATAGGCCCAGGAACCTTGGCGACATAGTCAGGACGGCGATAGAAGAGGATCGACATGTCGGAGGGATTTGGAATCTTCAAGGCCTGAGGGCACAGTATAATTCCTCACTCCTCCAAGAACAAGGGAAGTCGATTGAATAAGATTACGGATAGAGGATTGTGGGGGAGATTTGATGTAAGACATCCAAAAGGCCGGGGTACGGATGCGCGCCACAGACTGTAAAGCATTTTTGCAGCAAGGATGCCGAAAGGGGGTGGGTGGGGGGGGATCTAGCGGAAGTCCAGGAAGTTCAGGTACCGTGAAAGCGACAATATGCCCTAAGGTGATTCGCCCATGGAACCTACCGTGCAGGCCTAGTTCTAAGGGCCCGTGGACGGTAGTACGAGTACATAGTGTACTGTACATACGTGCCAGGGGTGCTCTAGGGCGTCACGGTTCATTTGTAAAAGGGGCCTGTTTCTGTAGCAAAGTCTCTGACGCATCACAGAACGTTGTCTTTACATGCTGCCGACAGCGATTTGGGTGTCTCAGTTCTCTGTTGTATGAGCCCATTCCAGCACCAGAAACCCCCGATTGGAGTCAAGCAACGAGGACAAGCGTATCCGAGCGGGATGGAGGCACCGACCATTAAGGTACTTTACCATTATTACCGCAGTAGTACGGAGTAGTACACAGTAGATCCGAGACTAGGGTGTGTGGAAGTGATCTTGGCCCCGCGTCCACGGCAACGTGAAAGGGTGGTTATCCTCGTGATTGGATAAAGTAGTCTGATCCTGGGAGGAAAACATACCACGTAAGCATACCTTAGATTCGTCGGATAGTACTTCCGTATTCTTCAATGTATTGTATTTATCATCTGGAGACATGGTATTCTACTATTTACGGTCTACCTAATGTAATTGTATCTGCCTTGGTCTTGCGCAGCGCTTGCAACATCGACGATCTATGATACATACACAAGGACATTGATAGAAGGCATCGCCGATCTTTAATCAATTTGACGGTAAGCACTTAATTTCAAGAACGGTCGTCAACAGGTCAAGGGCAGGAGGACCTCGAAGATAAGATACCGAAGGAGCAGCCGTCAGGTACTCGGGTTCTCAGGGGGTTTATGCCGCTTGTTGTACACCTTCGTTTTCAGTATTGTGTCTCAGAATGAACCACGATTAAAGTGTTGTACTCAGTTTATACCGCACGATTCGCAATAGCCAAGGTACCAACAACACTGGCGCACACGTGGGCCGTTACTGGTTCTACCCTCATAAGGTAGTCCAGATGCCCTGCATCAATGCGGCGCAATCACAACCACGCATGGAAAGCCTGTGCCTGTCAGCCTATGAGCTTCCAATCGGAATTACGGAGTATATAGAAGGGTTCACCTAGCACTCGGCTAAACCTAGCAGCCGGACAGCCCTATAGGGCTGAAAATCCCCATTTCATTTTTATGGCTTCAACGATTCGTTTTAGGTGAACTACATAGCTAATAGGACCTTTTTGGGGCCCTTCTGATACGCATGCCTCGCCCTAATTGGCCAGTTGTAGATACCACGTTATTCCTTTGCTCCTGCTTCTGCTCCTGCTCCTGCTCCAGCCATCTGACCCGTAGCTTAATTATCAACTGCTTCTTCTTTTGTCCGAAGCTTGCTGTCATTGATTCCGAAGTGAAGAGCTCGGGGCCTAGACGTAATAGATCATTGACCTCCTTATTCCACATCTTTGTCTGTTGAGCTGAGGTCACGACAGCTCGTTTTCGAATAGGAAGAGGTTTTGAAGTAAAGAGCTCAGGACCTAGACGTAGTAGGGAATTAACCTCCTTTTGCCATATCTTTGCTTGTTGATTCTCTCTTCTTTCATCAACAATCTCTTGATTCATAACTCTTGCAGTACCATAATTACCCCCAATTCGACTGGCCTTTTGCTTCTTTCTTCTATTTAACTCAAGAAGTTCCTGATTAGTAACATTCTGAATAGTAGATTCCGCCATAGCTCGTATTGCTGCTTTACCCACCTTTTGAAGAATCTGACTAGAGGTCGGTCCTTCTATTGCTTGCCTAACAAGCTGCTGTACTTGAGAGGTATTTGCAGGTGTTAGAACGACTTCTAAACCTTTGTCAGAATCGATGTATGTGACTGTAGCCTCAGCAGGCGTAGTTGGACGGATGACTATGTTGTACTGCTGTGGTTGATCTAGTTCCTTAGGAGGAAAGTGCTGAAGTACTAATGCTGGGCTGAACGGTAGAAGCCCTGTAGCTGTCCATGACTTTCTGATATTCAGTGGTGTAATTGCTTCATGCCGAGCCTGTTGATATATTTCTAGAAAGTCCGTTTTATCGATTGAGTAGCTGGCCCCAAGCCGAGTAATTCGCTGAACATGAGCCTTGTACGCAGTAGCCAATGGAGCAAAGACCCCAACATCAAGTGGTTGAAGCAGATGAGTGGTGTGAGCCGGAAGACACAGTAGAATGATCTTCTGATTGACGCAATAGTCAATCACCTGAGTAGTGATATGAGAAGCATGACCATCGATTAATAACATACGATATTCGCCTTTCTGACAGATTTTAGTCTCTGAATCAAAGCATTGCCGAATCCAGGCTAGGCCCAATTCGTTGTCGGTCCAGCCATTCTCGCTCACAGCAATATGACCTTCTTTGAGTACTTCGTACCAGGCCTTTTGCTGTACCTTTCCTTTGAAGATAATCCACGGCTTCAAGACTCTTCCATCCATAGATATACACTCAATCAATGAGACCCACTCTCGATTGCCACATTGAGTCATATGAGCCTTCTTTTCATATTTGGAAATCATGACCCGAAGCTTAGCAATAACCCCCTGCATAAACCCCTTTTCATTCATGTTGTAGATATCTTCTATCTCTATTCCATGCTCTTCTTTCAAACTCTGAAATAGATTGAACCAGCCAGCTAAAATTTCGTGATCCTGAGCCATAGCACGCTCTTTGTCAAGCGGAGGAACATATGCTGTTTTGATTTCCGAATGACGTTTTAGGAACTTCTGGGGCCAATTGATTCCGACTGGCTTATCGTCACCCTTTTTTACTAGTACTTCTTGAGCTATTGAACGTACTTGCTCCACACGAGGAGGCCAGCCCCAGGCCTGAAGACGTAGGATCCAGCCACATATAGCTTCTTCTTCTTCTGGACTAAGTCTTTGAAATTGCTGATTGCGTGCAGCAGCAGTCTTTCGACCATTGATCCGGTCCCAAAGAGTACTAGTTGGTATTCCATATTGACGAGCGATTTTTGCTTGGGAAGTATTCTCGTTGGCTGCTGAAGCCTCGTTCCAACGGGCGTGAGCGAGCGTTATGCGCTTTTCCTGTGAAAGTTCTATATCTTCAGAAGGTATGAAGGTCATAGGGGGGGTGGGGGGGGTGGGGGGGGTGGCTGCCATCGTTTTGCTGAATTGTTGAAGAATTATACCAATAGAATATGAAATGTGGGTTTTCAGCCCTATAGGGCTGTCCGGCTGCTAGGTTTAGCCGAGTGCTAGGTGGACCCTTCTATCCAATAGGCTTGGCGGCTCAAGTCTGTTGAAAAAGTACTTCGGTATATATAATCCGTATTGGGCAGAAAGCACATCCGGCATTGCTGTTGGCAATCAAACTGTGATGACTGATAAGCAACACTTCAACTTCGAAAGATTTCCACCAACACCCCAAGTCGCTATCAGGAAGTCTTGGCCCAACAGAATTAAGGAAAGATGAGTTTGTAGATACTCCGCGTGATACTGTAGTGAGCGGCAGCTCCACACTGACTATCACATGTGATAGTGATCGCAAGGAAACCGTTATTGGTGCTACGTCGTAAGGATTTGACAGCCTTCGATATTTCGGAAACAACAAATCGGTAGCCAGGCCAAAAAGCCGAAATCGACCGATTTCATATGTTCCTCTTCCCAACCCTTCTTATCGCACTTGCTTTGAAAAAATCGAACCTGCGTTGATGAAGTTACTCTTTCAGGAAATCTACTCGAGATGGTTTACGGTTTCCTTGACATTGTGCACCGCCTGGTGGCTTAACAAGTCGTGCAAGACGCTGATGCAAGCATGTATGGGGTGTGGAATAAATGCCATGGACGGTGCATGTATAGCAGCGAAAATGCGGGATCGTGTGCTTGGGCAGCAGAGGCAGGCATGAAGTTTCCATACATTTGAGACCCGTAAGAAAGCTCTTGCGCGATCGGTCGCCTTCATTTACTTCCAACACCACACAACGGCATGAGATAGAAATTGACATAGAAGTTCCCAAGGCGAGGTAAGCCCCGTGAGGCACCTATAGAATACCGACTACGCCCGTGGTAGGCAGATCTGCCAGGCTGCTTAGCCTCAAATTGCGAAGCACTTGCAACACCTACGATCTATGATGCAAAAGGATACTGATGGAAAGCACCGCCAATCTTTAATCAACTAGACGGCAACGCTCGTACTTTGAAGAAAGATGGTCAAAAAGTCAAGATCATAATAGGGTGGGAAGACCTCGAAGATACCGAAAGTTATGGCTGTACACCTTCGTTTTCAGTATGTTGTCTCAGAATGAACCACGATTATCTGCACATCATTGGATCGAGATTCCGTTATTCGTAGTTTATGCCACACTACTCGCAATAATTGATCAAGGTACCAACAGCGACGCACACGTGGGCCGCTACTGGCTTTGGCCTCATAAATTCAGACACCCTGCATCGATTCAGCACAATTACACAGTGAAAGCCTGTCCGCCTATGTGCTTCCAATCGAAAATATACATCCAACGGGATTGGTAGCTCAACGCCTGTTAACAGGTACACATTGGGCATTCACCATGACTGAATTGGCGCCAAGAAATTTGCAAGTTGCAACCAAGTAGGTGTGGTAGGTACTCTAACCAAACGCTTTAAACAACGCAATGTTGGTGATCTGTGATGAGCAACACTTTAAGCTCGCAAAATTATTACCTACACGGAGGACATCGAGAAAAAGTGTCCGTTTCCAGGAGAGACATGTGCAAGAGAAAGAGATCCTGCAATTACATTAGACACTGGCCTAATTGACGCAAACCTCATTGATGTAAATTCCGAAAAAAGATGTCGCTTTCGCCGGCCAACGAGTTATGCTCCCCCCGATGGAGAATTCATAAATATCACAAAAGCCGAACCTTGGACCGAATCTTGGGTGAAGAACAAGACTGACGCAGGATTCACTTATGATCTTTATGGTAGGCGGAAGAGCATATTGAACAAGAAAGGTACATTCAGGGACTTTTCGTCCAGCTCAATAGGACTCAATCAGTTCATCTCTACCTCATCATTCCGTGAACTATGAAGACAATTTTAGTACCCACCTCAGGTTAGCATGCAATCCGGCTGAAGCGATGCCAAAGTTAACCGATTCGGAACTCTTCCTTAAAGATCTGATCAACTCCAGCTCCGTCAGTATTTTCCTATTCGGTTTTCAGGGAATGATACACGACAAATATAGAGAGGACCCAGTATTTTCTGCAATGTCGAAAGCCACAGGGGGCGGTGATCACAGGAACGCATATGTCAACAATGAACTACTACCTGGCATCCTGGGCTGCATCGACAATACATATATCTGTGATCCAGAGCTAGGTATGTGTTGGAACTACCCTGCCAAACCAATGGTTATCCATGATGTCAACAATTTCATGGCAGTGTATTGGCCGAACATAGACGGGCCCTCAAGGAGCATAGATTAAACGGATCCGAATGGTGATTATGTAAGTGAACCTTTTTGTGGTTTTCCGTCCGTCTAAAACCGTACAAGTGGAGAAACCACGTTCACGGGAATCTGGGACAGAGCTATAAATTCTTCAGCAACAGAACCAGAGCTTTCCCTTGCTCTGCTTGTCCATGTCCTCTGGGGATCTACCTTATGCTTCATGTGGCAAGAGTGGAGAAGAATTGAAGCAACATCTTTATGCGGAAACTCCATCATATGTAGAGACCTTCCGCCAGATCAGTGGAAAGCCGAAGTCCGTCAACTGTTCGAAACCTCTCTGGCTCAGATACAATACGCTGTTCTGGAAACTGTAAGAGGCCGCAGTGAGTCCTGAAATCTGGATTATGAAAGTATTCCCCGGGATTCCGAGGTCTATGCAAAATGGGCAAGTTCAAGAGTGTCGGTTGGCGCAACGTAAGCGTCTGGGGACTTTTCGGGCTCCTATCCTTTGCCGGCGTCTCGCTCGCAAGCGTCAAAACGGAAGAGCAAAAGCTGTGGCTTGTAGTTGGACTTCGGCTTGTTGGAAAGGCACTGCGATGGACCATCGAGAAAGCGAGCAATTTGCCTTGAACGTACGTTTAGATTTGCCGACCTTGCGTTTCTAGTTCGATCTCACGTTCGAAGATCCGTGGCTTGGTTCGGATTCAGAAAAGAGGCTGCGTGACCCAATTGGCCTTCCTCTAGGGTACTTTAGGCCTCAGCTTGTTAAGGATTATCAATTCTGCGTAGCCCGCAATCGATAACCAGGTCAACCATAAGACTAAGTGACATTTTGGGAATTGGAAGGTCAAGATCGACCGACTCTACATGTTCCTTTCCCCAATTCTTATCGCAGGTGCATTGAGGTTGGACCCCGAGTTTGTGATATTACTCGTTCATAAACCTATGGGAGTGGTTGTTCATTCGGACATGCTCATGGAAATCGTCTATTGCTTATCGACTCTGTGCGCCTCTGGGTAGGTCAACAAAGCTGTGCAAGACGCTGGCGCAGGCATCTATCTAGTCTTGACAAGGCTTGAATACCCGCTTCGGCATTCATCTAGGATGTACATAACAAGCCAACGGCATTGTGAAATGCGAAGACAGTACTCTATGCATGCCTGGCCAGCATGAAACATCAACGAAGCACCCCCTATCTTTGGAAACGCGCGAAAACCCCCCTTTCAGCTATCGCCGTCACCGAAGAGCAAAATCGGCCTTGACTTCGATGCTCACGGGAGTATTAAAAAACCATGCACCTACATACATCGACTTCAATCGGGGACGGGTCGGCTTAAGCGGTTCTCACCGAGGGGACGGTGCTGGGGGGATGCCAGGCGAGGTGTTGGACGGAGTTGCAAAGGATGTAGGAGAGGATTCTATATAGGAGTGGTGGAAAGGAGACTGTCGATTGGGAAAAAGGGATTGGCATTCGTGGTACATCTTGTACAATCAGAAGATTCACTGTACGCTTGCTTGAATGTCTACACTATATCGTACAGTACGACAATTGGGATAGTCTACCTTGCGGTTACGAAGATCTTCGACTCCCTAAATGTCGACATGACCATACTATTTATTTCCTCTCCCCTCGTTGCTTCTTAAAACAGGCAAACTCGCTTCTCGTTCCCTCTCTCAGTTTCTTCAAGATGGCCCTCATCTCCGGCAACTCGTTCTGTAACCTACTACTGGCATCTTTGTCCGCCCCTCGGTCAAGCTCCAAATATATCTGGCTTTGGGTTTTACTCGCTTGGTCGGTCGTATATTGAGTCATGGTCTGGGCCACGAATTCGACGTCCAGGGTTGCTTGCATTAGAGCTGCTAGCGAGTACCTTGAGCGTAATTTGAAAGCTTCTAGAAAACCAACCGACATTTGTTCGAGCAAATGGGAGAGGATCTGGGTGGTCAACGGGGCGGCAGTCGTGGAGACTTCGGTATGGACGTAAACCAATAATAGAAGGGCTTTATATACGTACGGCCGGACCTCTGTCGGCCGATTGGTGCTCGGAATCCAATTTGGAGATGAGATACCAGCGCGGACGATCGACGAAAGCTGCCCGACAGTTGGCTGGGTGTACGATTGGAACAGCCGCGATTCGATCTGGCTAAGAACATCACGGATAGTCTTTGTCTCTTCGGTGAGCTTGACAGAGAAGCTCGTCTCGAATTGACCGATGAGTTGGGGTACCACGTCTGTCTGGAGGGCCTTGAGATTACTCAACGTAAGCAACATGCGTACATTCTGTAATAAGGTGAGTTCTTAGTCTTGACCAGGGTGGCATTACCTTGACTCACTCTATTGCCATCATCCATTGAGGGATCATCTTTCAATGACAGTCTCGATATTGACGCACGAACCATGCCTTTTCCAGCCTCCCAACTCTGGTCATTGGGCTTGGCAGACTTTTCGGCATTCTCAACCATACCCGATAAAGCCTTGTACAAAGATGCGACGAACTGACTTCTGACCATGTGTAAAAGCTTCTCGGGCGGAGGAGAGAGAATTCCAACTGAGCCCGATCCAGGGGCAGCCGCTGCCGGAATATACAATATCTTCTGCATGCCTCCTAGAATGGCTTCCTCAAAGGCAGTTAAATAGGAAGGCATTCTTGTCACATCACGCTTATCAGTGGGGCGTGTCCAATCTTCCAAAACCTTGCACATTTCTGCGTCTCTATTCCAAGCAGCACATACCGCTCGTGTAGCCCTCTCACGTGCCCCAGCAACCAGGATTTTCATTTTCTCCGTCACCGCAGCGCCGGAAGCCAAAGGTCGCATTCCAGCGACCTCACTCGCCGCTGCGCCTAGTAGGTTAAGAAGCTTCTCAAGGTAATATACGCCACTCAACGAATTTGCGTATGGCGGCCAGAATGCAAACTCTTCCCAAGCCTCGCCACGCCTTGGCGATGGCGGGGGAGGATTGTTTACATCAAACTTAAATCGAGTATCTTGGTGGGTAAACGGTGAACGCAGTGTTGGGGTACTCGGCGTTAAGGGTGGTAGGGGAGAGTATAACATGGAGATGTCCTCAATTGGCGGATCTGCGAAAAAGGCAAAGACGTCTTCCCGCAACATATCTATAAGCTCAACAGCTCCATCCTGTAAGTCTCTTACTCCGTCAGTGGATAGACGATGGTGCTTGCGGCTGCAGCCATCTATTCCTATGGGTAAAGTCTTCTGAACCTTTCCATCTATGAAAGTCTGAGCCTTGTCCCAGAATTCTGTCACTTCTCCGAGTAATCCCCCTTTTAGAGAAAGAAGGTTGTTGACAGAATTGTAAATCAATTCCCAGAGCTCTAGGACTGGAACAGTGTCTAATTTCCTTGACGTTTCATCATGAACTTGACTTGCAGCACTTTTGAGATGCACAGCGGCGACCTGCGGCGTCGGCTGCTCTGCATTTGCGAGTCGCCTTCTCAAAACCTCGATCTCAACTCGAGATCGTTCAAAAGTGGTACTGATCTTGTTCTTCAGATAGTCATATCTGCTCAGAAGCCATACCCATATAGGGTTGTCCTCAACTCCTAACTCCAAAAGTAAACTTATTAATGCCATGTATTCTTCGTTTTGACTGCGACCAGCTAAAGCTGTTGGGGATGCTTGCGCATTCGTCAACTTTCGCCAGACCTCGCGCTTGAAATTACCGATCTCGTCTTCTACTCCCAGCCAGATACGTCCTGTAATGACGATCTGGTGGACATAAGGCTCCGCAAGTGGTATTTGAGCAAAAGTAGCGTTCTCGGCCATTATCCGAGCTTCATCTGCAAATTTCTGTGCACGAGAATACTCTTCCACTAGCTTCTCGTAGTCCTTGCGTCTGATGCAGTCAGATACCGCCGCAGCTGCTTCGAACATAGCGTGACTTCTCTCTATCGAATTCATAACCAACTTTAGATCTCCCTCGCGCTCTCGGCCTCCCAAAGCCGGACCCCAGATTTCTTCTGCCTTGACCGCGACTTCGATCAAAGGCGCTTTGATACCTTGTACCCCATATTCGCTCTCTTTGAGCAAAGCGTTCTTTTTCTTGTCGCTTGGCAAGGGCTTGTGAATACCTCTAGAGGGTATTACGGGCGCCTGGCCGCTTGTATTCCTGAAGTGGGTACTACTCCTGCTTGTAACCCGGGAGTGAGTTTTCTCCGGCTGTATCTCAGCTCCTTGGCTCCGCATTTCTGCATATACATTATCAATTGTGGTCTTTGCACGGACGAAGCGCTCGAAGTTGCTCTCAACGAGGACTTTCAATGACGCTGATTTCTGATCAATCGAGCGAGAAAGATACTCGAGGCCCCGTAGCAGATCTTGGGTGGAAGCATCCGCATGGACCTGAGATAGGTATAAAGTTGGTGAAAAAGTGGTGGAGGACAGGAGAAAGCGATTCCGAAGACGCTGGTCATCTTCCACGGGTATTCCCTTGTGTCTCAGCACTCGTACGACACTGTCTGTACCTCCTAATGGATCGGGTTCATCCTTTTGAACCAAGTTCTCTACCCCATCCCCAGTCTTCTCAGATCCAGGTACCAAGGTGCGGCGATCACTGCCACTGCGTTCTAGAGCAGAGTATCTTGATCTCGATCGCCGTATAAGTGACTTTGCCACGCCTTTAGGGGGCAGATCGTCGTCCGAACCATCGCTCTCGTCTTTCTCAGTCGGCCATTCCGTAGGGAATGGAATGGTAATATTGTAATGGTTGAGGACATCCGCCATGCTGTAGCCTGTAGGTATTCCGAAAGGATAACTAACACGCTATGTTTCAAGGACATTCAACCTTACACCGAGTGAACTTGCCTCATCTTCGCGACATGTTCTTCTCTCACCTGCATGTGGAGAGCTACTGAGGTAAGGTATGCCAAGTCTTGCAGTCGCTGTGAGCTTCGAGGCTTACAGGGGTCTCACTTAAGGTTGTGCTTGAGCACAAATTCTTTATGCGCAACAACGCAATCTCTTGGCATGGTTTCCGGGGATTAGAATTGCTTTCTTCATGGTAACTACAACGTTCCAGCAGTCACAATTTTCCTTCTTTCCACCGAATGATTCCTGAAGTGCTTTTCGGCATTGATGCGAGGGACTGGTTGCCAACATGTTAGCACGTCGTTCTTTTAGTGCTTTGACAGAGCCTTGTTTACGGAGAGTGTCCGCGCTGCAAAGATGGGTCCCATTGACGCAGGTATGCTCACCCAAATAGTGGAGGGTTGATACTTGGGGCGAAATTGACAGTGGTGTCAGCAACAGACACAATCGAGATTCTTCTCTGTACCGTACGGTGAAAAAGTTGCCAAGTTCAAGGGACAAAAAGACCCAAATGTAAGGAATAGTTTGAACAAAGACCCTAACGGCTCGGATCGTAATGGGGGTTGGTTAGAGAGATGGTCAATGTGCTGATGGACTTCCAATTCCAGGGCAAATACATGGTCACGCTCATAGAGGGTGATGGCATTGGCCCTGAAATATCACAATCCGTCAAAGACATCTTCACAGCAGCGAAGGTCCGTACAAATCAAGCATACTGAATTAGCTCTAAGTAACGCCGCCCAGGCTCCAATCGAATGGGAACCTGTCGACGTTACGCCAATCCTCAAAGACGGCAAAACCGCAATACCTGACAAAGCCATTGATAGCGTCAAAAAAAACTTTGTGGCTCTTAAAGGACCCCTGGCCGTATGGCCAGTACTCGCATATACAGGTTTTCCCGTCGCTGATTATCTCGTAGACCCCCATCGGCAAAGGCCATGTCTCGCTGAACTTAACCCTCCGCCGCACCTTCAACCTCTTCGCCAACGTTCGCCCCTGCAAATCCATTGCCGGCTACAAAACCCCCTACGACAATGTTGACACTGTCCTCATCCGCGAAAACACCGAGGGCGAATATTCCGGCATTGAGCACGTCGTTGTCGACGGCGTCGTGCAAAGCATCAAACTCATTACCCGCGCAGCCTCCGAGCGCGTATTGAGGTTTGCGTTTCAATACGCTGAGGATGTGGGAAGGAAAAAGGTAAGGGCGGTGCACAAGGCGACAATCATGAAGATGAGCGACGGATTATTCTTGAATATTGCGAGGGAAATTAGCAAAAACTATCCCAAAATCGAGTTTGATGCTGAACTTCTTGATAACACCTGCCTAAAAATTGTCACAGACCCGATCCCTTACAATGACAAGGTACTCGTCATGCCTAATCTCTACGGCGATATTCTCTCCGACATGTGCGCAGGATTAATTGGGGGCCTTGGTCTTACGCCTTCGGGCAACATTGGAGACGAGTGCTCAATCTTCGAGGCGGTGCATGGGTCTGCGCCAGATATTGCGGGCAAGGGACTGGCGAATCCGACGGCGTTGCTTCTGAGTAGTATCATGATGTTGCAGCATATGGGGTTGAACGAGCACGCCAATAAAATCCAAAAGGCGATTTTTGATACTCTAGCAGAGGGCAAGGTCAGTGCATTTGGGTTTCTGTGTTTATGAGCGGTGGGATTTGCTGACGCTTGACTACAGTACTTGACGGGCGACTTGGGAGGCAAAGCGAAGACGCATGAGTATGCCGGGGCGATTATTTCGCGGTTGTAGATAGAGATGGATATGTTGGGAGGAAATTGTCTATACCTTTGCTTAACCCTCTGCTTGTAGCACCAACGTGTAGTCTTAGTCTTCGAACCTATGGAAACGTTAAATGACTTTGATAAGGAGGTGCGATTTCCGATGAGAGAAGCTGATCTTATGAGGCAATCAAGTAGGATGAGCACTATCTGACTAGAGCAGCTTTCAGTTGATATAGCTATGGTTTTCCGGTCGAGTAGCAGGTCAGGAATGGTATGATTGTAGGGTCGACAACCCACTCACATCACGGATTCATAAAACATGGTAGATGTCCATGTAGCAATTCTCACATACATAATCATCAATATCTAAAACGGCTGTACATAGAGCTATTATACTTCTTCAGGTGCTTCCAAGAAGGGATGATCATACCTTCGGCGACGCTGAGGGACAAGGACCGTCAAACATCTTTAAGCCATCCCTGTGCTGAACCCTGAGAGTGAGTATCTAGGATCAGCAAAAAAGGTTTCTCTAGGAAAGATGCCGGGAATGCTCTCTTTTTGGTAGATCTGAGTATGGAAAGGATATTTGGAGTGCAATGTTATGCGTCTCCGCATATTAGCACGTATGCATGAGCAATACCATTGTTAGGGAGTAGATCTCGTCAGTAAGGGTAGTCTGCGTGTAAGAGACACACCACGGCCCCGAAACGATCCCGGCAATAATTGCCGTGAATATGAACCTCGAAAGCAGTGAAATCTCGCAGCGAGCATATGGAAAGATAAGGCAGGGTGACGTTGGGTGTACGGTCCATGCAACAAAAGCGATGCGGCTCGTATCCTTTGCGAAAGACCCCATGACCATTGAGACAATCGACGTTTGAGAAAGCGAGATGGATGAGCCGCGTTAGTATTGCCCTCGAAGATCTGATGGGAAGCAGATCGAACAATGATCTAACGTATGTCACCAACGATCAACGGATTTCTTTGATTTTGGATTGAGGAGGTGAGTATCGAAAGGTGATGTAAGACCCATCTCGGGAGACTTCCGGAACAGACCGAAATCTTTTTTTCATCAAAGTAGTCGGCGCAGAATAACAAAACACCCTGTATGCAAATATTCACACATCTATGTACTCAGGTGTCAAATAGAAATAGAAACAACTCCAGTTCTATGCAAATGTCGTCTGGGTATCAAGAGATGCAGGTAGCAAAGTACATCCAATATCCGAGCAAAGAATACATCGAGAACAAGCACCCAAGACTTTGCAACTAATCAAACGTACGGCTTTGCCTGTCATAGGTCTTTTAAATCCTCTTCATCACTTGTACTATCATCATCAGGCATTTCGTCGAGTAGCTTGTCGATATCAGCACCATTGGCAGGCCTTCTCAGGTCTAGGTGATCGGACAGAGGTCTGTTGGGCCGGAGCGGCTTTTTACTTGTACCACTGTAGCCTGTGGTGCTCGCCAATCCAGGATTTCTGTCCACAACCGACAAGTGGCTTCGCAGCGACGTTACAGGTATTTTAGCTGGCAGATGATAGCCAGAATTTCCAGGACTTGACATGAAGAGTAGAGTTTCTACAGCATCCTGTTCCATGGCGGCATTCTGACTCGGCGTCCTTGGTTTTGTGGCGTGTCTCTGGGGAGGCGTTGCAGGCGTGGCCGACAGCGTCGATCCTGTGGAAGAAAAGCTATGCTGGTTGCTACTCTGGAGTGTTGGTGGTTGAGTCTGTGGCGCATCTGAGCGCCGGACATGGCGAGGCTGTATGTCAGCTGGCGGTGCCAGCGATGGCCCGTCGGCCGAGTTCTGCGTGTGCAAATATCTTGAGGCATTACTTGTAGAATGCTCGCGCCAGAATGATTCATATGTGCGACCTGATTGCCCAAGCTGTGGGGAAGTTATATCATTAGTTTGTGAGTAAGGGTAGTCGAGCATCGAAGTCCGGCTTTGCATTTGCGGCGAAGCGTGCACAGTCTCCGGAGTTGCAGTTGTTCGCTCGGAAGACTGGGTGAACCCAGCTCGATCGAATTGCGCACTCATCAGGGTAGTCCTTGGAGAGTCGAACGGCCGCCGTACATCCGAGACAGGTGAAATAGGGGAGGGTTCCTGTGAAGTCATGCTTTCAAGCTTATCAATGCTGTGAGTCTGCCAGCCGTTCTGAACTTTAATTAAAGCATAGGAGAGACGGGCCTTAAGATGGTTCGACAGCTGTTCGCGTACAAAGATGAGCCCCTACTATCATAAGGTCGAAACGGTAGAACCTACCTCACCGATTTGGCTGCTTTGAGATGTAGCACTGTCGTTCTTCGTGTGCCCACGAGACTGACTGATATCCACTGGGCTTATTGGGACATCTGGGTCTGCGGCTTTAACTTGCCCATCTGCCGTCCGTTTTTGCGCATGAGTGTGTTCGCCGTTTAGACCACGCGTATAGAGGCTCCGCGGCCTTACATTTGGCGCATGATGTGAAACTAGCCTGCGTTGCCCATGCGCATCATCATCGTCGGCGCTCAAGATTTCTCTGAGTCTATCTGCAGCGCGCTCTTGGCTGGATGGATCTGACAATGAGGTAGAGGGGGTGATTTGTCGCGTCGAGTAGCCAGCGGCAGAGCTTTGGGGTTTGTCGCTGGACATGGGCCGCTGTGGTGACGCCTGACTCGCTACGGAATCTTCGAAAGAAGAGACTTGGGAATTGGAGACTGAACTTGGATCCGACCGTTGCGCTGTAGCATCTCGTTCCTGCCCTAGTAGAACGTCAGATAATCAACAGCATAGGAATTTTGTAACATGCTCGCGCATCACTTACCGTTCGTAGGATTAGAAACAGAGAAGGTCATCATAGGCAGTGAGTGGTGGTAACCAGCTTCACTTTCCCCCACAGTGCCGGCGCGGGGTTTGAAGACGCGCTTCGAATGTCCGCGTACTCTAATTCGAACAATGAACAACTTACAGGTAACTGCAGGCTCTCTGAAGGCCTCTAATGGAAGGATGTCACTGTGGGCTCACAAGTTGCACCGGATACGTACAGACACAAAGATCTCCCTTGAGATGCTTTATATTCACGAGTAATCGCACGTCGACGGAGCATTCGTCACTGGTTGTGATTAAGAGATACGCTTTCACGTGATTGAAAGCACTGACGCGATGTAATGAAACTGACACTGGTAGAATAAATTACATTGGCGTTCAAGCTCCATAGGCTCGTAATTTGACGAGGACTTGCATTAAAGAAAGACCAGATGTGAGGTGGATGAACACCAAGCTGATACTATTGTACATATATCGGGAAAACGATAGAAGTTAATAAATAGAAGAAAGTTAACGCCGCGCTATGCCAGTGGTACGAGCACGTTTTGGGTATCAAGGTTAATCGTCTTCCTTCACGTTCCACACATGCCGGTCATCTAGACCCGCATACTGGGTATTGCTTCGGTCTCGGTCGGGGCGTTCGCTCCATTGCTCAGCCTCTTCAGACGGTCCATCACCGCCTTGCTCATCTTCGTCATCGCCCACCGCGGAATCCGAGGAATTTGATGCAGGTTCCTTGGCTGGTTGAAATCCGCCTCGAATCATCTCCCCTTCGTCTTCATCATCATACGTCCTGACAAAGTGTTTGGCTTCGTCTTCGTTCCAGACAGCCCCACCTTCTTTCCGGGCTCGAACACGCTCTATCTGCTCAGCTTCAGTGTCTTCGACCACCAAGTCAACCAGTTGGCTCCTGCCTGATTTAACTGATTTCGACGATGACGAGTCTTCACGGATCAGCTCGTTTACTACTGGTGCGCGAAATGACCTCGAATTGGAAGTTTCAGCGCTGCTGCTGCCCTTTCGATGTTTGCCTTTGCTGATGCCCTTCTGCATGCTGCTCGCTCGTCGAGCCTTTTTTGCTTTCGTAGGTTCTAATAAGTTTTGGTTGGTTGAAGTGGTAATGATATCTGGGTCAGAACTAAGCCACCTCTCAGAAGATGGGACGTGGGCCGTGATAACAGGGTACTACGTTATGTTAGCAGTTGACAGTGCACGTACGCGGGTACCCAGCGTACATTCCAGTCCCCAAACTCCAAGACCCTCGCACTTATAAAAAGCCTCTCATCTTCGGCGTCCAGACTCCCCTCGTCGACCTCATCAGATCCTTGCTCATCATGTAGCCCTCTTCCTCCTTGCGAAGAACTCATGGTCGTAGCACGACTTGGTCTGGAGCTGGCACCAAGTAGAGGCGTACGACTATTGATTTCCCCAGGCTTCGGTATCCAGTACTTACCTTTTCCACCTCTCTCGTACCTCATCCCTTCCCGCATACGAGCAACTCGAGAGTCCGACTCTTCGTGTGCTAGAACATTATCCCCAGAGTCGAATATTCTATACTCGTACTGATTACCACCAAAAGTTTCCTTTGTATCTTCTATCAAATCGCGAACCCCAAATGCATCCCGCACGGCATATTTGACAGGCATTCGGGCTGCCGAGATTGTTACGTCGGCGTAGTCATGCCAAGAGAAAGCGTACCAGTGCGAAACAGCGAATAGGGGCATTTCGCAACAAATGAGAGCGTCTTGTATAGCGGCTGCAAGATTATCCTGCGTGTAGCCCTGAACACTTGGGATAGCTCCTAGCCATTGCAGGATCGATAGGAAGAAACCTTGCCAATACGAAGCAAAAATAATTAATTTGATGCAGAGAAATTTCGGCACGGGTCGAAACGGTTGCAAATCTTGGGACATGCACACCCAGAACATTGCCAGAGAGTATAGGCTGATCGTAACACTGAGATTGTACACTATACCGATCCATAAATAACCAGAGCTCGGTCCTAGATAGCCTTCCTGGTATGTGTCGGTGGACTTCAGAATGATTGTCGCTAAACCGAGTATTGGTTTCAGCCATGCATATTGCAGGATGCCACGCTTGATAGCAAGGAACGTGTGTGGGTCAGATATGTCGACTTTGGCTAGACAATGGTTGAGGGGCCAAGGATGATGAACGGGTTGTCGACCATGCATCATTATTATGAGCGAACGTTCGCCGCCAAGAAAATTTATGAGAAGTTGGAAGAATGTGTATATGGTGAAGGCCTAGGGCTTTGCTCAGCTACGATTCGTCGGGACTAGACTTCGAATGGGTTGCTTGCCTCATAGATATCACGTATTGGGTCGAGATAAAAAGCTGCGGTCAACGACATGATACTCGCCCATGAGGATGCCGAGTATATAGGGACCCTGTAAGCGTATGAGCTAATTATCCAGATCTAATAGTGGTTGAGCGTACATGAGCAAGATTCGAATGACGTATCGTTGTAAGAGCGGTTTCCGGTAGTTTTTCCTGTGGCCAAAAGTCATTCTCTTAGCTATTCAAGGAGTGTTACAAAGGCATACGTCTGAAGCCATATGGACCTATTACGTTATCAGCTAAGGTGCCCTTACTCAAGACAAATGGAGAGCTTGTTCATCCGACTTACAAGAACGATATGAGAGATGCTACCAGAGAGGCCACTCCACAAACGATAACTGTCGCCTTGGTGAGATTAGATCCTGTACCCCCACCTGCTGCACCATCACGCATCTCGAGGACTTCCGCCGAGGAACAGCAGCAAGAACGTGCTGAGTATGAGTCCTACAATTCTTCGAATGTTGTATACTGGCTGGGGTGAATAATGCTGGATCAACCATTCGTTCTATCCTTTGCTAGAAACAGGTGTAAATCTGATTAATGAGGTGGACTGGGACAGCATGAGGGGGAACAGTCTCATTGCAGGACCACATAGGTGATGACAGCCTAACGAAGCTAGAGGATTTAATACGGTATGATAATACATACAGAATCAATGCTTCAAGATTCGACATTAATTTGCTCCATGAAAGGCCTCGCTTGCTGTAGAGGGAAATGCAAGGATCTTAGGTTCAGAGGAGGCTCGGGAGGCATGTTGCTAGAGAGAAGGCAGCTCTTTCCTAAACAAACGCAGCAAAGATGTCCCCGTTAAGCCTTCAGCGAAGCTCAAGCGGAGATGGCGGCACCAAACCCGGAGCGGGACTTTAACTGGTAGGTGACTTTGATCTGTAATAGCTTTGATTTAACGATTGGAATAGGTTGTACCTCTTGTTACTTCTCATCTCTGGTGCGCTGTAAGTTTACAGCCCATGGACTGGAAGTCATGATAACACTACTTTCGCTAGAAACAACTAACTCAAATCTATCTCCAGAACCATCTTCTTCCTATTCTACTTCAACCGAATCTTTGCCAGATTAATCTCCTACGGCATTCGAACGTATGTCTGGCACAAGTACCGCGCGTACGTTGAGATTCAAGCTCTCCAATTATCGCTTTTAGCAGGCCGTATATTCTTCAGGGGTTTGCACTACCATGGCCAGAATGAGACCATTCTAATCAATGATGGTTACATTACCTGGAGATATTGGCTTCGGCGGGTAAAGGAAGTAGATTGCGCTCGACCAGGGCCTTCTAGTGAAGGACCAGATTCCAGCAAAGAGCATGGAGGAAGAGGTGGAGCAGGCGAAGGTCAACGAGGAGGTGCGAAGGGTTCAGATGACTTACCATGCCGAGTCGTCTTAAAGAGCCGTGGCCTCCAGTGGTTCCTCTATAACCGAAGTCCAGCATACGACGCTATCTTGAAGAACATGTTAGGTGGTGATATGAATGATCAGACATCAGAGGATGAACATTACAAGCAGAAAGCTAGATTGAACAAGACAAACCAAGTTCCGGTCGACTCTCGCCGTTCTCCATCGTCAAGTATCGATAACGAAAATGAGATATATGAGAAGCTGAACGGCGATATCGATCGCAAGGTACCGTATCCAGTCAATACAGGAGGTTCTAGCCATATACCTGCAAGTACGCTTCCAAGTATCCTAACCATCTTACCGATAAAGGTGGAATGCATAAAAGGTGCAATCGTAATGGGTAACCAAAATACGCGATCTATTCTCACCACCCGGTTTCAGACGGTAGTAGGGTATGTGAACGCCCGTAGCTCGCGCACTGTGGACCAATACAAACAGTGCATTGATTTGGACTTCGTCCATCCGGTAATCCAACTAAAGCCGAATCGAGACTTCAAAGAGGCTCAACTTGTCGCTGGTGCCCAAGTTAAATCCGACAACGCTCGAGGTCTCGCATCTCAGACACCATGGCGTATGCTTACGGCCTGGCGACAGCGAATTCATAAAACCTGGAGTTCCCTCCGCGAGCTTACTCTGTACGGTAGAAGCTCCGTCGAATCCTTGTCGCAGGACCGTTCCAAGACAAGTCCCAAGACCCCAATCGATACTGCGGGAATGCCCGGACAGCACCGATGGCTTGGGCTGACACGTTATCTTGACGATGACGATGATATGGTCGAGCAGGAACGCTGGAAAGCCATCGAGTACGGTGCAGTCTCCACGGTCATCGACTCGCCAAAGGTTGCAGTGAGCGTCTATTGGGACGTTCCTGGCCTAGTCCCTAACCCCGGCGATAAACGTTACAGTACCTTACCCAAGTTCACTTCAGATATCAACGGTGATGTTCCCCCAGATTGGGGTGTTGAGCTTCGGGTTGGAGGAGGTACCATTAGCTACGGTCCGTGGACCGATAGACAACGCGCAGATCTCCAGAATGTCTTCTTCCCTACGCTGTACAGGGACACAATGCCTGCGGTAAGGCTCAAACCGGGACAGTCTAGAGTAAGCACTGTGTTCAAATTTGTGCTCGAGGTTGAGGAAGAAACTTCTCTCCAGATACCTACTCGAGAAGAATCAAAGGACTGGAAATGGAAAGACCAAGCAATCAACGGGAATGAGCCAGCGACTAAGAAAAGGGGCAAGATGGGCTATGTCAAAAAGAGAAAGGGCCAAAAAGCCGTTCCAACTCCAGACACTCGTCCCTTCGGTTGGCTAGATGTCAAATTACTTCCAGATTCCACAGTGAGCTTCATGATGGATCTAGTCGCCAGCAGCAGCGGCTATAAAAGCCGAGTAGACATTGATCTGAAAGGGCTAGAAATGTCATCTAGCGTCAATCATGGCCTGCTTTGGCGATCGAAGTCGCAAGTTATATCGTGCGATCTTTGTTACCCCTTGGGGTGGAATACTCTTCGACAATGGCAGTTTGAAGTTCAAGGTGATGCTTTGGAGCTGTTCCTTCTCCGTGACCATATCTTTTTGATTACAGACCTTATCAACGATTGGGCTTCAGGGCCACCCAGCGATTTCCATACGTTCGTTCCTTTCGACTATGCTATCCGTCTTCGGTTTTCTAACTTTAGACTTTACATCAATGCTAACGACTCCAACATTATTGACAATCCGTCAGATGTCAACGATAATACGTTCGTCGTCGTTTGGGGCGAGACATTGAATGCTGAACTTCATATACCTCTAAACAAATTCCGTCCAATTCGCAACAGATTAACATTTGATATCAACGCTAGTAACGGTGGCTTTGAGTTACGCACACCACTATGGAATACGCAGCATGCTTTCTTGGATAACGCCAACGTTGCCGCCCTAAAACATCTCATCATAGACGGCTCTTATAACTATTTCACTTCTACATCACCAATGTTGACAGATATCGTACTTCTGAACGTCCACGGTATATCCCCAGAGATCCATCTTTACGGCTTTCTCATTCGATACCTCATGAAGATCAAAGATAACTACTTTGGCGAGGATCTACATTTTCGAACTTTGGAAGAGTACCAACGTCAAGTTGCCCAGAAAGAACTGTATCCAGAATCTGTCATTATCATTCCGCCTTCTAAGCTCAGTAACGATCTAGATGTTATCTTGAGTATCACTGCCGAAAACACTGGTGTCCTTCTGCCTGCACATCTTTACTCTGCTGCCGAGAGTCTGCGGCTTGACATATCCTCTATTAGTGGAGACCTCCGCTTCACGAACTACTACATGGATCTCGCGGTGTCTTTCAGCCCTGTCGCAGTCTCGCGTACAGTTGCTATAGAGCACTTGTCATCTGGATCCACAGCAGACTCGTCTACTCAAGTCTTCGTTGATGGTCTCGAAATCTACGGTCATCGGTTGTTTGGGCTGCCGCCCCTGGAGCCGACTTATGTTTGCAATTGGGACTTCAACGTCGGGTCTATAACTGGAGAATGTTCGACGGGCTTTCTTCGTTCCCTCATGTTGGCATTGCGATGCTTCACTTTCTCTTTCGGAGATGGTGAAAATGCTTTACCACCATTACATCCTCCAGTAGTCCACGACGTGACCTTTTTGCGTGCCAGATTGCGTCCTGTTTCTGTCTGGATACCTATTCATGAGAAGGCTCTACTATTCAGCACTTCTGAAATCAAGTTTGACTACAACGATTGGGCCGATCCCCCGTTCTCAGAACGCTTCTATGTATCTGTTCCGGATATGAGATTTATAATAATGGAAATCGTCGCACACTCAGGCGATCGAAGCAGAAAGCACCCTCCCGCCACCACGCATGCTTACTTTGAGACTACTCTTCTACTGAGGATGGTCAAGCAGAAGTTAGAGTCAAGCAAAGATTGTATCTTGCAACAAAGTCACGTTAGCATACACGATGCAAGGACGCATCGAACAAATTGGCTCATTCATGACGCAGACCATGTGAGTTCGATGCGCCATTCAAGTCGACCAACGAAGGTTCGACCTCCTGCAATGCCTTTTCCTACAATGCCTGAACCTGTATCGGACGGCAACAACGCCATTGTCGACCGTACGTCTTTGTCGTCCAGTTCTATCCAGACTATCTCCAGTCGGAGAAGTAGCTTCCTGGTGAAAGTTTCAAAAAGACAAATGAACGTAAGGCGTCGTGCGGGTAAAGGCTCACCAGATCATATTACACAATCTAGATTCAGCAACAAGCTCCCGCAATCTACCATTCCAAATTCGCGAGTTCCCGAGACAAGTCAATCCCAAAATCTTCCTCCTTGCGAACCGGCTTGTCAAAGCTCTTACGGCAACCAGCTTGGGGAACTCGCATTCTCTAGTCCCTATAAAAGACCTTACTTTTCTCTTCACGGGATAACACCACATGTGAGTGACGTGCCAATACTGCCAGACGACTTACCATCCGATAATGTTATAATTGATGCGAGTGAGAGCATCGATTCGCGGTTATCGGCTCAAGATGTCGAACAATCTAGTTTCCTCTTGCACTTTAGCCGGGGTCTCCGGGCTTTTTTTACACCTGAAGCATTAACTGAAGTGCCGGTACTGCTGGGACAGCTACAACCTCTGGATACTGTGGGCCTTCTAGACACACTACAGATCGAAGCCATAGCGGGCGTATTGAAATCTGTCAAGAAGCGAAGCAACGGACGAAAGGTCACTGAGGTCAGAGCCTTTATGCCTTATCTTCACGCAAGGTACTTAAACAACTCGATTTCCGGGTCAAGCGATCTCATGCGGCGCGAACAACTTGACTTGACTATAGAAAAATTTACTGCCACCGCAAGATCGAACGTAAACTTTCCAATACAAACCGAAAATACAACAGATCAACAGTTATGTCATATAATTCTAGACCGGATTAGCTGTTCCACAAAGGACCTTGCAGGAGATCCGTCTCAGGATCAAGCTATGATACAACTGACTATTGATGACTTAGTACTTTGGATATCAAGCGGTATCCGTGCATCTGCTGATCTGCGATTCAGCGATCTGGATATAAGCAGCGCAGGCAGGACGGTAGATCACATATCGTCTCTAGTTCGCCAAGCCGCTCTACTGTCGAGAGAAACTCTTCGCAAGCTCCCGAACATAACAAGAGAACACGCTCTCCGGATCAGAATGCTTGTCCTCTCCCTTACCACAGATTGGGACAGTATTCCAGATCCACCTTTCCTAACAAGAGCTTCATATGTCCTGCGCAGTGCTACCAGTCATTTGAGGACCAGCGACTCATGGAAGATGCTGTCTCGTCTTCGCTATGTCTATCAGTCCCTGTCAAGCCGTTCACAAGCGCAGATGTTTGAGGAATTTGCACAGGCACGGAAACCCTTCCCAGAAGATGCCAAAAACCGCGTCATTACCAGCTTTGAGCATTGGCGCGTGTTGGATGTAGCTCACGTCAAACAGAGTCAATTGATCCGTAACGTGTTTGGCGATTCGAACAATCCTGCGCATGGATATATTTCGGCACGTATGCCATTAGAAATATCAATTAGAGGTGGAGGGATACAACTCCTTTTGCACCCCGGACCGAATCAAAATCAAATTGCCATAGACAGACTTGTCGTCAGCGTTGCAATGAATGAACAAAGGAACTCCATCAGTGATGGTTCTCATCAAGACGACTCCAAGGCTCTTAGTTCCATGATTGAAATGCGCTGTGCCCAAAGTGTAGTATCATTGAACTGGGATATATGCAAGCTTTTGGAAGATGTCGTACGATACCTCCAGGCTTCAAAGAAATCAACCCCGGCACCATCGAACGATGATCCTTTGGTCAAGACTTCGAACGAAACTCACAGCGTACATTGGACAGCTTTGTCCGAGACGGCCATGGTGAGTCTCAACAGCATCAATTTGAAGGCCACTACAGTTTGTGAAGGCCTGAACGCTTCTCTCCTTGTTTCGGATATACAAGATCGCCCGGAAGGGTCAACAGCGAGCCTCCTGGTCAACGCTCGCACTACAACCTCAGAGGTCCAGAGCCATTCTAGAATTCTCACCCAGTTTAAGCTACATATACCAAGCATTTTTGGCTCTAACAATATCCAATTGGAAGATGAAACTGGAGCCCGGAAACTGGCAACTTCTTGCAGTGAGCTCTCATTCACGATACTAGAGCATCCACTCGAACTGCTTGAGGTCGCCGATCTTCTCTTGAAAGATGAAGTAGCGTACGTCAAGACATTCGCCCAGACTCTACAACCTACTGGTAACCGAAGAACTTCTCCAACGTTCCCTTCACAGCCTGTCGATTTGGGGGAATTCCATGTCGCACTTCTCCTAGATTCCTACATAGTCAGCTTCGCGGTGCTGCCGTCTCTGACGTATAAGCTGGCCGGGCAGGGAGTCCGCAGCTCGATACAGTCCGGGGTATATCAGGAGTCAAAGATAGTTGTTGACTTCGATGTCAAGGATCACGCGCATACATTCACAAGTCAAGCCAATGATGCCTCCGACGAAATTTCTACAATGCACATGCCACCATCAAATGGCCGTCTTACCCTCGACCTTATGTCAACTCAGAAATATGTAATCTTTCACTGTATGGTTGAAGGCATTGTTTTGGACGCCTCTGCAGTGCATGCTCTACTCGTGATAATGAACCGCCCAGAATTCAGCAGCCTCGCCGCTAGCATACATCGTGAATTCGACTTAGTAAGGGACCACTACGAGGAGCTTGTTCCCTTTCAACCTCGGGTGCAAGCAGAACACCAAGCACAAATACTGTACAGCGCAAATGTGACATGGGCAGGTTTGACGGTAAGTGCAAGCACATCGAATGCCAACGCCAGCCCTGGAGGTACCCAGCTGCGATTCGACCTAGGGTGCTTGCAGTTGAAGGCCACAAACAGAGATTCTGACCACAGACAAGCTTCAAGGTACCCAGAATTGGAGCTGAAAGTCAAGGGAATGGAAATGAATTTGACACGGCCTGACCATTTTGAGCTACGTTCGTGCGGCGATATTGGCATTGAAGCTATATTCAAATGCACGTCAGAGGTGGACGCAACTGGAAACCTCATTCGGGCTTATCATGTACGGAGCACTAATTTCGAGATCAATCTCTACGCCGAAACAGTATCCGCTGCTCTAGAAATCCTCACCCATTTGCAGAACAGGCTCAAATCGATCGATCTGTCCAATGAGGTGAAGAGCCTGCGAAAACACAGGCGTGCAACATTGCGGAGTGAGGCTATGGTGTCCGATAATCTCAGTACCGAAAACGATGCAGTCTCAAGTTTCTTGTCCAGCGCTGTGTATTCCCTTGAGATGGCCGCTGTCCGAGTATGTTGGAAAATTGGCAACTCCACACCAACATCGCCAGGTCGTGAAGCTGAAGACCTTGTATTGTCATTTACAAAGATTGACCTTGCCACAAAGAGAGATAACGCCGCCCGCCTCCTCATGCAAGATTTCCAGCTTCAAATGGTACCCATTTCCGGTGCGAGAAGCACTCGGTCGCTGAACTCGGCGCTGTTGCCGGAGGTAGTCTTCAAAGTTGCCTACCTATCAACCACGAAAGATCGCCGATTAGCTTTTCAGGCTGCTGGGAAGTCACTAGATATACATCTTACGCCGCAATTCATCTTGCCGGCGACAGCTTTACGCCGATCAATTGCAGTCGCTGTTACCGACCTTAGAGCAGCCAAACATACGAGTCAGACCGCTACTTCGATACGGACCGGAAACCAAACGCAAAACCTGTTCATTCACAAGAAGCTTGCATCGCTGTTGATAGATGCAGACTTTGCAGGCGCGGTAGTCTATATCCAAGGTCAGAACGTCTCGGATTCTGGTCCGCAGGCGTTGAACGCTCGTCAAGGTGGGAAGCCACCGCAGCGCGGCCGTTACAGTCAATTTACTTCCCAGGAAGCAAGCAGCAGCACTACTCTGCGAGCACCTGGTATTGCGCTAAAGGTCGAGTACAAAGATGCAAGCGTGGACAAGCCATCCCTGAATGCCGAATTCAAGGTTGATGCGTCTTCAAATATCCTTTATCCCTCCGTGGTACCTCTAATCATGGAGGTTTCATCAAGTGTGAAGGAGATTGTAGGTGAGTCTGACAATCAGGAGCAACCACTGGAGCCAAAGCTGTCAACCCCGAAGTTTCTTAGCGAAGGGACCTTACGTACCGCCAATCCCAGCGCTATACTCGGAAACTGTACACTCAATCTTGGACTTCGTATATGCAGGCAGGAATTTAGTTTGAGCTGCCAGCCGGTTGCAAGAGTTGCTGCAACAGCTCATTTCGACGATATCTATATTACTGTCAACACAGTGCAGTCGGCGGACTATGGGCAGTTCTTCACTCTCTCGGCTGCTTTCACTCGTCTACAGGCTTCTGTGCAACACGTATACTCAAGAGAGTCTACTGCTAGCTTTGATGTCGACTCTATTGTATTGTCTTTGATGAACAGTAAGCACGTTAGTGCAGCGAATGGGATATCTGCAATTCTGAAGGTCAGTCCTATGAAAGCACTCGTAAACGCAAAACAGATGCAAGATTTTCTTCTCTTTCGGGAAATTTGGATTCCCCCCGAAATCCGACACTCGCCTGATGCATCTGCGCCGACGCCATCTACGGAGCCTCAAGCCTTCATAGTTGAACGATACCAACAGGTTGCCGCAGCGGGAGCTTTTCCGTGGAATGCCACAGTCTCAATAGCAGAGCTTGACGTCCAGTTAGACTTAGGCCAATCATTGGGTAAATCCGTATTTATCATATCCAACTTTTGGATCTCCTCGAAGAAGACTTCCGATTGGGAACAAAATCTTTGCCTGGGTTTCGAAAAAGTCGGAGTGGACAGCAAGGGCAGGATGAGCGGATTCGTTGCATTACAAAATTTCAGAGTGCGCACTTCGATCCAATGGCCCATAACGCAGCATGCCCAGAAGCACACACCGTTAATTCAAGCGTCTCTAGGGTTTGATCACTTACGTATAAAAGCTGCCTTTGACTTTCAAGCCTTCTTGGTCGCAGACATAACTTCGCTGAGTTTTCTTATGTATAACGTCAGAGATACTCGTCAAGCCCGTGGTGACCGCCTGGTCGGCGTGGTTGATGGTGACAAAGTGCAAATTTTCTGCATCACTACCAGCGTGTCCCAGGGTCTTGCACTTTATCAAGCAGTTCAGCGTTTGATTCAAGAGAAACAAGCAGCATATGAGACATCTTTGAAAGACATCGAGAAGTATCTGCGCCGAAAATCTTCTATCAGACCTTTGACGATGCAAGCAGCAGCAAAGCGAGAAGCAGAAGAGAGCCAAAAGACAGCTCGAGCGCCGCTGCAGCTACAAACAAATGTGGTAGTAACGCTTAAGGCTGTGAATGTTGGAACATTTCCAAGTACATTTTTCGATAACCAGATATTTAAACTCGAGGCACTCGACGCATCAGCTCGTTTTGCTGTCAAACTGGACCATGGACGGATACACAGTGATTTGGGCATGACCCTGGGCCAACTTCGCATCGCACTATCAGGCATCACTAGGTCGACTGCCCCCAAAACACTAAGAGAGGTCTCCGTAGACGATGTGGTATCCTATGCCACAGGTTCTCGAGGCGGCACTATACTGAAAGTGCCTAAATTGGTGGCTACAATGCAGACATGGCAGAGTCCAGAATCTACGCACATTGACTACATCTTTAAAAGCTCGTTCCAGGGCAAAGTTGATGTCGGTTGGAACTATTCACGGATCGGATTCCTTCGAGGCATGTGGGCCAGCCATAACCGTGCGCTTGCACAGCGTCTAGGGAAGCCGATACCCCAATCTGCTCTACAAATCACCGGTGGACCTCAACCTAAAGGGGAAGGGGAAGGGGAAGGGGAAGATGACGGGCAGAAACATGGAGAAGGTGGACAAGAGAAAATAACCGCCGTTGTTTACGTACCGCAGTCAAAATATCAGTACAAAGCCCTTCAGCCAGCCATCATTGAGACGCCGCAGTTAAGGGATATGGGTGAAGCCACACCACCACTAGAGTGGATAGGACTCCACAGGGACAGACTGCCGAACCTGACTCATCAAATTGTCATTGTCACGCTATTGGAAGTGGCAAAGGAGGTGGAGGATGCTTATTCGAAAATCTTAGGTTCGTCGTAAGGCTCAAGCTTCAGTCAAAGCTCTATGCTAGTATTAGGAATTGGCGTTCCATGAGGCTGGACATATAGTATATACTGTACTCTAGAATAACAGTCGTCTTAGACATCCATTCCAAGCACCGAATTCCATAGATGATTATTGGTCATGAAAAGCTAGACATGCTCTATCAGACTTGAGTATCTCTGCTGACAAAAGTGACTCACAGACGTTAAGTAGGTTATTCTTTGTGTGGTGAAGATGAGTATCACTGTGAGTCTGTGAGTCTGTGAGTCTTGTTAGCGCAGAGTGGATGTTAAGCGATGCGGGGCAAATTTAGTGTGCGAAAGGGATCACAAATCGGGATTCCGCACAATCACCCCCCAAGCTGGACTCTCATCTTCATTTCTTTCCTCCCTCCACAGACTTGCAAGATCTTCTTCAGGTCTTAAGGTCTTCTACGTTCGACGCCGGCCACCTTTTCAACGCTTCAAGACATCGCTACAGGTCGAGCGAGCTCTCGGTCCTGCAAAGCGGGGTTCTTCTTCGGTCGAAAATCTTTCGCCTCGAGCGCACAAAAGTCACAGCCAAAATCAGTTGAAACACCGCCAAGATGGTTAAGTAAGTTTATACTGTTCTCTTGATATTGTGCCCTTGAAGCCCTTTGCCAGATATTGTCCTGGAGGGGTAACGAGGTCCGAATGCTGAGCATCCCTTTGCTAACTGTTTTGCGCCTTATAGCTTTACCGTTGAGGAGGTAAACACTCACTCAATATCTATCACGTTTCTAACAGGTCCATGACTGACGCAATTCAAGATCCATGATCTCATGGGCAAGCCTGCCAATATCCGAAACATGTCGGTTATTGCCCATGGTAAGATATCTGTTTCCCCCTTGGAACATGTAGTCTGATGCCTCTTCTTCGTATAGTCGACCACGGAAAATCTACCCTTACCGACTCTCTCGTCCAGCGTGCCGGTATCATTTCCGCGGCAAAGGCCGGTGAAGCACGATTTACAGATACGCGGAAGGATGAGCAGGACCGCTGTATCACCATTAAGTCAACCGCCATTTCCCTGTACGCGCACATGGCAGATGAAGAAGACATCAAGGACATTCCCCAAAAGGTCGATGGAAACGATTTCTTGATTAACCTGATTGATTCGCCTGGCCATGTTGACTTCTCGTCTGAGGTCACCGCTGCTCTTCGAGTTACCGATGGAGCGCTAGTCGTTGTGGATTGTGTTGAGGGTGTCTGCGTTCAGACGGAAACCGTCCTTCGACAAGCACTCGGCGAGCGTATCAAGCCTGTCGTCATTGTCAACAAGGTCGACCGCGCGCTCCTCGAACTCCAAGTCTCAAAGGAGGACTTGTACCAATCATTCTCGCGAACGATTGAGTCGGTCAATGTCGTGATATCCACCTACTTCGACAAAGCGCTCGGTGACGTCCAAGTCCAACCCTACCAGGGAACTGTTGCCTTTGGATCAGGTCTCCATGGGTGGGGTTTTACAGTTCGTCAATTTGCGGTCAAGTACGCCAAGAAATTCGGTGTCGATCGGGCTAAGATGATGGAGCGTCTATGGGTAAGCATCAAAAACAGTATATCCGATAAGCTCAAACTGACATGTAAGACAGGGCGACAACTACTTCAACCCTAAGACCAAGAAATGGACCAAAGTTGGCGAGCACGAGGGCCAACCCCTAGAGCGTGCCTTCAACCAGTTTATCCTCGACCCAATATTCAAGATATTTGCAGCCATCATGAACTTCAAGAAAGCCGAAATCCCAACGCTTTTATCAAAACTTGAAATCAAGTTGAGCGGCGAAGAGAAAGACCTGGAAGGCAAACAGCTCCTCAAGGTCGTCATGCGAAAGTTTTTGCCGGCTGCGGATGCACTCTTGGAAATGATGATTATCCACTTACCATCCCCTGTTACAGCCCAGAAATACCGGGCCGAAACACTTTACGAAGGACCCTCGGATGACGAGGCCTGTATTGGTATTCGTGATTGTGATCCTAAGGCTCCTCTTATGTTGTACGTTTCAAAGATGGTCCCAACATCTGATAAGGGCCGTTTCTACGCTTTCGGACGTGTTTTCGCCGGTACAGTTCGCTCAGGTTTGAAGGTCCGCATCCAGGGTCCTAATTACACTCCGGGCAAGAAGGACGACTTGTTCATCAAGGCTATCCAGCGTACCATTCTGATGATGGGTCGTAACATTGAGCCAATTGAGGATGTGCCAGCGGGTAACATTCTTGGTTTGGTTGGTGTCGATCAATTCTTGCTTAAGTCTGGTACACTCACCACGTCTGAGACAGCTCACAACCTCAAGGTTATGAAATTCTCTGTTTCCCCTGTCGTGCAGCGATCGGTCGAAGTCAAAAACGCCAATGATCTACCGAAATTGGTCGAAGGTCTCAAGCGTCTATCGAAATCCGATCCCTGCGTACTTGCCTTCATCAACGAGTCCGGCGAGCACATCGTGGCCGGTGCGGGCGAGCTGCATCTGGAAATCTGCTTGAAGGATCTCGAAGAAGACCATGCCGGAGTTCCACTCCGGATCTCGGATCCTGTTGTGTCTTACCGTGAGTCCGTTGGTGCCGAATCAAGCATCACGGCTTTGTCAAAGTCGCCGAACAAGCACAATCGTCTATATATGAAAGCTTGCCCCCTAGATGAGGACGTTGCAAAAGATATCGAAAACGGTAAAATCAGCCCGAGAGATGATTTCAAGGCCCGTGCTCGTGTGCTAGCCGATGACCATGGATGGGATGTTACCGATGCGCGAAAGATTTGGTGTTTTGGTCCCGAAACGACTGGGGCCAACTTGCTTGTTGATCAGACAAAGGCTGTGCAATACCTGAGCGAAATCAAGGACTCTGTTGTCTCTGGTTTCCAGTGGGCGACAAAGGAAGGTCCTGTCGCTGAGGAGCCAATGCGTTCGGTTCGCTTCAACATTTTGGATGTCACTCTTCATGCAGACGCTATTCACCGTGGTGGCGGACAGGTCATCCCAACCGCTCGCCGTGTGCTCTACGCAGCGGCTCTTCTTGCCGACCCAGGTATCCTTGAGCCTATTTACTTGGTCGAGATCCAGGTTCCTGAGCAGGCCATGGGTGGTATTTATGGTGTACTGACCCGAAGAAGAGGTCACGTTTTCTCTGAAGAGCAGCGCCCAGGAACACCGCTCTTTAACTGCAAGGCCTACCTCCCTGTCAACGAATCCTTCGGTTTCACTGCTGACCTACGTTCGCACACTGGCGGTCAGGCCTTCCCTCAAATGGTGTTTGACCACTGGCAGATCCTGCCCGGTGGCTCGCCTCTCGACCCAACGACGAAACCCGGTCAAATTGTGCAGACAATGCGGAAGAGAAAGGGTCTCAAGGAAATTGTGCCTGGTGTTGACAATGTGAGTTTTGTGTCTCTGCAACCTAATCAGATGCACCACTGACGCCTTGACAGTACTATGACAAGCTATGAACGCAGCCGGCGTTCATTAACGACAAATTTCCAAATTGGGGCCGGGCTGATGTATCTGATATGGCATCTTTGTATCTTACTCAAGCACAAGACCATTCATGAGACAATAGGGAATAAGAGAATCATGTACACGGCTAGTTAGCGACAGGAGGCAAAACGATGCAGATTGATGGGTTTTACTCTTTACTTTTTCTTCGATGCCAATGTCTGTCCATTCAGTAGAAAGAGGGATAGAATAGAAGTTTACCATCGCGCTCGCTGATTGGCACTGTGATATGCCTCCCTACACTGGGTGAACAATAGTCTTAATGTGTATGTATGATAGTTGTCCACACTGTCCTGTTTCGAAACTTTCCTCATGTTTGGTTCCCAGACCCTAAGCGGGATAGGTAAGGTCTGCAAATCTCGGATTAATAATTTTCCATCGCGACTCAGCCTTATCAAGGCTGAAACAGAGCAAAGATTGTTCCTCAGTAAAGTCATGAAACCAATTGCTCACTCAACGAGACGCGCTTATTCACTTTCTAGCCTTTGAGCGTTTGTGATCTGTTTGGGCCGTTTCTATACCGCTCACTTCTCAGAGCTGTTATTCTGTTCCGCAAGATGATCATCTCCGAGGAAGAAGCAGCAGAGTTAAAAACCTGGGTCGTGAAGAAGCTAGAAGATATGTACGTGCTTTCTAAGCACTGGATGCTTATGTCGCCCAGCATGCCAGACTGTTTCACTTGTATCCGTCTTACTGACTGCAATATCTCATTCAGCTCCGATGCTGACTCGGACGTCTTGGCCGACTACGTCCTGGCTCTAGTGCGCGCAGACACGCCTGAGCCAGAGTTGAGGATCAACGCAATTGAGAACCTAGAGGACTTCCTTAAGCCAAGTACGCTGCTCTGCTATGTTGTTGATGATCTGTCGAGCTCCAACGGGATGCTAATCTAAGCTCTCGCCTCCTTCAGACACTGCAGCTTTCGTTGATTCTGTCTTCGTGGCTATCCATACCAGATCATATAAGCCGGGTTATGTTCCATCACAAACATCGCCTCTTGCGAGTCCCGCCTTTGCTGCTCCTTCCGGGCCTGTCGGCGCATACCCCCACATGGGTGCAGGAGGTGGCTATCCTGAAGGGATACCGCAATCACGGAAACGCTCTTACAATGATCGGATGGAGGATGAAAGTGCGAGTGACCCACATTATGGACGAAGCGAAAGGCAGATAAAGCAAGTGCGGAGAGGTGGCAGAGGGGGTGAGAGGGGCGGGCCCTACGGTCGACCAGGTTCAAGGGGCGGATCGCACATATCTGGGAGTCCACCTGGTCAATTACCGCAGCATCCTCTAGGTTTTCCAAGAATGCCCTTACCGCCGCCTGGTCTACCGTTTGACCCTAACGATCCTATGATGGCTATGATGACTTTGCAAGCAATGGGACTTCCACCACTACCAGGCATGCCTTCAGTCCCTCCAGTTCTCTCGCCAAGTGGCTATGGTTCGTATGGAGAACAACGTTCGCCAGGTTCCGATTTACCCATGAAGAACAAGATCAGTGCCAGGTGCAGGGATTACGATACTAAAGGCTTCTGTGCGAGGGGGAACTTATGTCCTTTCGAGCATGGCAACGACCATATGGTAGTACCTGGTCAAGACGGTAAGCGAGAAGTACTATGGAAGCGAGCAATACTAATATCGATTAGAGTATGACCCCAAAAATTCGATGCTCGATATTCAAAGGCCATCTCCTACTACCAATGGACACAGCATTTCTGACATGTCGCGCAGCGAGGGGCGTGGTCGAGGCAGAGGTAGAGGGGACCGCGGCAGCTACATGCCTCCACGACGCAATCGCGCCGAATTCTCCTTTAGTGGTCCTAATCACGACCGTTCCGTCACTACAATAGTTGTTGAGCAGATACCAGAAGAGAAATTCGACGAGCAATCGGTACAGGATTTCTTCTCTGAATTTGGGAAGATCCAAAACATTACTATGCAAGCCTACAAACGCCTAGCTTTGGTTCAGTACGACGATTACTCGGCGGCTCGGAGAGCATATGACAGCCCCAAGGTCATTTTCGACAATCGTTTTGTCAAGGTCTACTGGTACAAGCCTGACAGTGCGCAATCTACACCAAAGACTGGCACATTTCCTGCCATCTCTTCTACCGTAATCAGAGAGGAGGACCAGCCATTTAACAAGGATAAATTTGAGCGCGACGCCATGGCGGCGCAAAAGAGACTAGAAGAGAAAAAGGCACTACTTAAAGACGCAGAGTCTAAAAGACAAGCGCTAGAAAAGCAAAAGGAAGAGCTCGCGCGACGGCAAGCAGATGAGAAGAAAAAGCTTTTGGCAAAGTTGGCGGCGAAGGGGAAAGCAGGAAGCATGAGTCCAGACGCCCTCAGCGACGCAGCAAATGGCCACAAAGCCAACGGTGCAAATGGCACAGACGATAGTAATGTGAGCGCACAAACCAAAGCATTAAGAGCACAAGTCGCAGCTCTTGAAGCCGAGGCGAAGAGCCTAGGCCTCGACACCGCATTATCAGACGATCCATATCCGCCACGAGGGCGCGGAAGAGGAAGAGGACGAGGATCGTATCGGGGCTGGGAGGGGTTTGCCGGGGCATCCTCGTTCCGGGGTAGTCCAAGAGGTAGAGGAACTTTAAGAGGCAGAGGAGGCGGTGTGTATAAACTGGATAACCGAACGAAGAAGGTGGGGGTGAGTGGGACGGAATCTACGGGGGAGAAGGATGAGGGACTGAGGCAGTATTTACTTGTAAGTATTATTCGTCACCCCCAACGCAATCGTTGCAACGCCACTTGGACCGTAGCTGACAGGGGCAAAACTACAGGGCATCGGCGAATACGAATCAATTACCCCTCATCCCGACCGCCCAGAAACCACACAAGTCATAACCTTCAAAGACCGCTTTACGGCCGAGAAATTCATGTTCGGCACCAAAGACATTCCATCAGTCGGCAAATTGGAGTTCGAATGGGTGAACACGCCGCTGCCTCCTGTGAAGGTAGTGAAGAAGGAGGATAGGGATACAGGGATGGTAGGGGCTAGTGCAGATGGTGATAATAGTGTGGATAAGGAGGCGGGGTTGGGGATAGGAGGCGCCGAGGTCGACTATGATGTCGCGGAGGAGGATGATCGGTGGATGGTCGAGTGATTGGGGATGTTGGGGTAGTGGACGGGGCGGGAAGGAATTGGAGATTAATTGACATGCCTATCTCTATGCATAGTCGGCTTAGGAGCTCTATGTGCTCGACAGATGATTTCTTCGAGTCAGGATATACGACATTATTAGGAGACGGAGATCCTTCAAATACCAGGAAAGATGTCGTTGTAGGTGTCATCAAAGATCATGTTGGCTGGGCAACTGTACGGTTTTACGGGCATTCCAAACCCCCTTGTGATGTTCCTCAGGGCATAATACGACGTTCCCATCTTTCTGTCCGAACCACTACTCTTTCCCTCGTCTTCAGCCCAATGCCCTGAAGAAGTCGTACAATCCACTATTCATACAACAATGTGCTGAAATCTCAAAAACCTCTTTCATGTATGAGAAAAAAGGCCTGGAGAACAGTATAAGAGAGCAGAGGATACAAGCAGGACACAGTAGAAAATAAGAATGTAATTTCTGGCAAAAGCCATTTTCTTAGATGTGAAGAATTGCGGAAGTCCGAGTCCTTGGTTTCCAAGTCTTTGTAAGCATCGATTCATCGATACGTATAATTCGATCTGTTGGGGTTCGGAGTATGTAGGTTGGAACGTGAAAGTAGATGAAGCAATCGTGCGTACTTTTTTTCCATCGAAGCTTTGATCGCGCAGCCTCTATTTTGCCATATTTCCAATTCGTCAAAGCCTTGAGATCCCTCGAAGCATAATTCGACGACTCGCATGAATATGGGTGGATTATCCTAAGTATGAAGGATGTCTTGTATAAGCCTCGTCTACTTACATTCTCAGCTACCTTATCTTGAAGCTAACTTTTATGCCTCCCAATCTTGTAATTGGATGTCCCTATTCGCTTTTCAATCTAATGATAACATTGCTATCTCAGAATTTCTCCTGCGCTGGCCTCATATCTGTTCACGTTGTCAGCCTCACGACCGAGGACCCATAATGAACCAAAAGGCTTACCCAATTCATGCGTCCACAGCTCCGGCCCCTGCTCGCTCAACCACAAATACGTCCTCCCCACCGCCTCCGCACTCATCGTCTTCCCCGTATTTTGCGCCTCGCCATACTCGTCCTTTATCCCCCCGTTCGCAATCGTATGCACTACATGCACTCCCTGCGCACTATACTCCTTTGCCAAACTCTGCGCCAGCATTCTCACCCCACTTCTCCCAGCTCCGTACGCTGCGAATTGTGGGTTCGATCGCATGGCGCCGAGTGTGCCGGTGAAGATGATTGTGCCTTTCTTTGAGCCGCCGTCAGCGAAGGCGCTAGAGCCGTGATGCTCGAAGAGCATTTTGAGGGCTTCCTGCGAGAAGGCCATGGCGCCACCAACGTAGGAGGTTAGGCTGTCTGTGAATTCGGCATGTGTTTCTTCAAGAAAAGGTTTCTTGGAGGAGTGTTTAACGCTGAAGATTGCAAGTTTCAACTTCAAATCCTTGAACGATTTATGTGTGCTGATGGCTGAGAAGGCTTTGGAGAGAGATGTGGGTGAGGTGTCAGTGGGGAAGGTTTCGATGGTGGAGTTGGGGGCGGAGGAGCTAAGAGAGTGGGCGAGAGAAGAGAGGTTCTCGGGGTTTCGAGCAAGGAGGGCAACGGCGAGGTTGCCATGGGAAGGGTGGGCGAGTATGCGTGCTATACCGGCGCCCTGCAGGTAGGAGAAGCCATTAGATATCAGATTTACAAGGATCGAGGGGAGCGTACTGTGGTTGGGCCGGCGCCGATAAGAATTGCGAGACCCGATGGAGCCATTCTGGTTTTCGTATTTTGTATGCTGAAATGGCAGAGCTTCGAGCAACTCTTATCCTCCTTCCAGAGTCAACTTGAGAATCGAATTTGCAACCTGGTGAACTTTTCAGAGACATGACGTATATGTAACGTCATTGCATAACTTTGATTTTTTGCACAATCGTATTCTGGTCGACAGCATCGGTTCAGTTGTTGATCCAAGAAGGTAACAACTTTGTTAGTGTTGCGTATATGGAGGCAAATTCTGCGATAATCAATCGCTTTTTGAAGAGCGTTAATTTCTTGAGACTGAGTTGATTCCCGATATCCTCCGGGATTCCACCTGATGAGCCCATCTGTAGACTACCCACGAGGGACGAATACCTAGGCCTACTTGAAGGTCGTCGTCGCCGTCGCTTCACCCGGAAAGTTGTTCCATGCCCCGTAGACCGTTAAGGGAGTTACGTAGGCGAATCATCAAGGCCTGTTGCGCCTCGTGGAGCTCATGGAGCTCATGAAAGGCAGAATAGGCCGGTTTATGCATTACTATGCAACCGCGATGCTTATTTCTCAAGAGCCAACGAGGATCTATTAGCATAAGAGGTTCCGTGAATATGAAAATAGCCGTAATGAAGATAGCGATGTCCCCTCGTACAGGCTGGAAGTTTATTTAGACCATACCTAGCAACATCTCCGCGTTGCTCCGAACAGTATGGCCACGATTGTGCATTCAGATACTCTGCCATGAAGACTCTTGTACTAGGCTCGGACGGTATCATACCATGACTCTGCCCGATAATATCTTGTTCCTTGTTAGAGTACCAGACAGCATGCTCGTAATTGCCTTGAATGACGGGGGAGTTGGCCGACAATGACTTCTAGCAACCTGTACCTCTCTGTATAATAACCTCACCAATTGTCCCGAGCAAGGACTTAGTGTTGATTGTACAAATATTCCATTCTTACGCTCCTGGCATTATGGAAGCTCTCTGAATGGCATGCGGCGTGATGTTCCAAGAGCAGCTCCACAATATCCTCGTAGCCACGTACCTTTGACCAAAATACCGCCGTCTGTGCTATCTCATTGCCTATATTCGAGTCCGCACCCGCCTTCAGCAAGAGCTCGGTCATCTTATAGCCGCCATAGTAGGCAGCTGACTGCACTATAGGAGCATGGGCCCGACCACCACGCAAGTCGACGTCAAGTTTTGGCTCCCCAACGAGCATCGTCCGGACGATTAGGGTAAGGCCAATTCAACAAGCGTAATACAACGGTTCTATCTGTAGGTGATTTACAGCCTAAAAATATTTGGAGTCAGCGTTGCTATTCTAGAATCGAACGGTGAGTCATGAAGCACGGTTGTAGCGCATGTATTCATGGAACGTGTCACAAAATGTATCATTGCACCTTGGTTGAGAAGTTTTGCTTTAATCCAAGCACAGTAAGACCCTCCATTTGGCAACTCTGACGTGGCAAAAAAGGCTCGTATTTGTTGTTGAACTTCCCGGCTAAATTCTTGCCAAGGTGATTGACATGAGCATCCCAGCTCCAGGTGGCGTAAACAAGCAAAGGCCAGTCGTCGGAATCCCTCCTCAAAACCCAAAAGGAACTCTGCTTCACTGCAATGAACCTAAGATATTGACAGGTTCATGCAAAGCCTATTGTCCAATCCTTTGATACAAGGCTTCTAATCTCTTCGACTGCAGAAGACGTCAGGACTGTCTTGCCGGCACCAGAATTTCCTGAGGCATAGAACCGTTCTAAGAGGGCCATCTTTCCATCTTTCGAACTCTCCATGGAAAAACCATGTCCCCGTGCCTTCTTGGTGCGCGTCACAAGCTTTGCATCAGGGTCAACCGGAGCAATCCAGTTGGCAATCTTTCCACCTTCTTCTCCTAGTGATTCAATTTTCATTGTTCCTAGTCGAGTATTACCTGTTAGGTCAATCTACAGACTTCTTCGTATAATCTGGTCGTATAACCCATATTGTCGATTAGCATCGCAAAAATGAACCAAGATTTCACACTCTCAAGGCGCGCAACGTGCTCGTTCATTGCGCCTTCGGTGAAAGGCCAAGTGAGTCTCTAAAGAGCAGATTTCAAACCCTTTGCCTTTTGATAGGCCGTTCAATATGTCGTCCACAAACTGCTTTCTGGATTCGAGTATATCTTTGAATTCCTGAGATTGGAAAGCCCTAGGAAGGTCGTTTACTAACGTCTTGTCTGGATGCGTATAAGAAGCCCCATTGCTATAGCCGCCGTGACCTGCATTTGTACCATTTCTATAACACACCTTCAAGGCAAGCAACTCCTCGCACAAACGCTTAATCTCGCTTTTGGCATTCTTTGTAGTCTTGCCAAGCGTATAGACCTGTGATACAGCTTGTGTAATGGCTACTATAGAGACAGTAAGTGAAACAGGATCGGCCATATCCGCAAGTGGAAGGCAATTGGATTTGTAGAAATCTAGAGCGTATATCGCTACATCACGAGCATTTTAAGAAAACTGATAGACACCGGTATCATTTTGCTGTGCTAGCCAATCAATCACCCTGTATTTGCGGATCGCGTTAACAATTAAACCCCAAATACCACAGTAGTAACAACTCATCATGACTTCAACAGGTTCGCTTCCATCAGCTCCAAAAGACGCTTCCCCAGCGACGACCGCGACAGTAATTATCTTAATTAGGTGTTTCGGAAGGCCAAAGTGTCCTTGCAGGATGTTAAGCATAATGACGTCAGAACGGAGTTAATCGGCTATTGTCCGTAGCTCCAATACAATGTGGGGTTTTTTGACGACGCCCTCAAGTCTATCACTTGCAGTAACACGAGAACCTACTATCTCATATACATGTCAGTAGTGGGCTGAAAACTACAAATGGCATCGAGTCTTGACTGCGCTGTCTGCACTGCTTGCGGCACTCAATTCCTCAACACCAGTGGAACTTACGCGAAAAGCTGCAGGATCTGCGATGTGAGAAAGCCGAGCTGTTGCTCAATGCCTAAGCCAGTTCCGAATCCTACTTTCATATATCCAATAATCCGAGCCCCTCTAAGCTAAATCGATATCCGATTCTACAGGATCCCCGCCAGTTTGTGCCACCCTCAGGCCAAACCTTCACTACCCTCAAAGATCTACGAGCTGGAGAGTATCACAATGTGTGGAAACAGGACGACCATGATGAGCGGATACATTGTGTGTCGACCGAGCCAAAGGTAGGTAGAGTCATTGACGACAAGAGAAGACTAGTTTCAATGGAATGTGTGCTTATTTGGGCAGTTCGGGATAGGCCAACGGGCTTTCTTACTTCAAACCAAAAATGGCAATGTTCTCTGGGATCTGATTGCGCTTATTGATGGAGCGACAGTTGAGAAGGCATGCATGAGTCTTCCACACATCGTTACTATGAAAACATCGAACAAAATCTGAACGACGGTAGATCAAGTCATTTGGTGGTCTCTCAGCTATCATCATCTCTCACCCTCACTTCTACACCACAGCCGTGGAATGGACTCGAGCCTTCAATTGTCTCATATATACGTCTGTCGAAGATGAAAAATGGCTCGAGCCGGACCTTCGCTCCAACCCAAACCACCGTTTCCTCAAGTCTGCAACTCAAGCAATCTTGCCCAATGTGACTGCTGTAAGGGTTGGGGGACACTTTGATGGTAGCTTAGTCCTGCATTGGGATGACAGACTATTCATTGCGGATACTTTCGTCACCGTGCCAGTAAGCGATCCACCTTACCCTCAAGGCCCATTTCATAACCGTTCATCAAGAGGATCTGATAAAAGCAATTTTAGTCGGCCCATACGCCTGACCCGCGACCTCCTGGCCAGACTTCCTATTCTTTTATGTGGTCCATCCCGAATATGATACCGCTCCCGGCCAGTAAGATCGCAGATATGTGGAAAGCCCTGATACCCTATGATTTTAAGAGCACGCATGGGGCATTTCCAGGAATGGACGTCCGAGATTCGAACTTGAAAACCAGAGTTTGGAAGAGTGCGCAAATACAGATCGAAGCGATGGGAGGGCGGCCAGAGATTATATGAACGGCCTCGTATTGCGGCATACTGAGAATAAGACGCCAGGGAAGAAACCTTTCAAAACCATGAGACAGCAATAGCTTCAAAGGCCTACTGGTTGGAAAAATGATGCGTGTACATCTAGGTATTCGCAAAGAACATTGTCTCGAATCTCTTAAATGTCATCATCTCACAGTCGCTTCTATTTCTCACACAATTCTATCACTTAACCTTAAGGACGTTCACAAATCTAAGTTTCTTGCCTCTAGTACTCGCTGAACACCAATTTCGGCACCCAAAACGTCAACTTTCTTATGGCCTCCTGGGAAGCTCGGGTCTCTGGTATCAATTGCACTCTCCTTACTGACAAGCCAGTCCATCCGGTTCGTGCTATCTGCGAGACACTATCGATTGTATCTGATCCCTCCGCATATGAAACCCCATTGGACCGTCAGGTGCCGTTTAGTATTGCACAAGCAACGTCAAATTGTTCTGACAGCGCAAATACCTTCACAGAGGACAAGGACGAATATAAAGTACCTGTTTCTCAGAAATGCTTAACTGTGTTGCCACGATGACGATCATGAACAGGTCATCGATTAATCAATAAGAACGTTATGAAATTCTTAAGCAAAATTCATGAACGCCAACCTTTTGGTGGAGGTTTGAAGGGAGCAAAGGATCTGCATCGCAAAAGCGAATTTCATCGCAGAATCATTGTCGGTACTAGCCTCTGCAGGCATCTCCGAATTCATTATGCCAGGTTCTACGATCAGAGAATGATGCAATCTGGAGCAACTGGGGATAGAATGAAATAGTTTCGAAAATCCGACTCGGGTGGTGCTGAACGATCCAGAGCTGTTCTCAGGAAACACCTGAACTGATGGACACGTTACTGTATAGCGATAGACGATGCTTATTAGGTGCTTGTTACCAAGTATATCGGGTTCAGGATCTAGTAATACAGGACGTAGAACTCTCAAGCCGCAAGTTTATCACGAAGCCGTCAAGAAGCTCGGATATCATCGCCGACCCGCTAACACGAGAGTATTTCGTGATTTGGTGAGTTGAAGATGCAAGCGCAATCTCATACAACTTGTTGTGAACGTGGCTTTTGTAAGCAGGATACAGCAGATTTTTAGAGAGGACGTATGCCTTGTTCCGCAGATGGAGTTTTCGGTTGTAACTAGCTAAAGTCCCATTTATTGAGCCAAATCCTGCTATGCGGGATGTGCTTGATACCTCCTGAACTCACAGCAAAATCAATCCTTCTTCGAGCAAGCAGCCCGTGATCTGTTTCAGTGACACGAAAGCCTCCCTTTTCGGAGCGTACAAGCGCACAATCATGACGGTCCCCCTTGCCACCATACCAGGTAAACAATCACCGAATCAGCAATTTCCTTATAGGATCGGCTCAGCTTTCTTCACCCCAAACCTCTGCCCCAGCACAACCCACTGCGCAACTGTGAACGCGAACCTCATCGCCGACGCATCCTTCTCGTGAAACGCCTTTTCCACCAGCCCTTCCACCTTACCCCAGTCAACGAAACCAAGCTGCTCGATATTTGCGCGGGTTATCAGGCGCGAGAGAAGGTTGGAAAGGGGGCCGTTATGGGAGTAGGTTATCGGCGCGGTGAATGGCTAAGGAAGACGGGAGGTCTGTGAGTTGATTGCGTAGAAGGCGGAGAGGTTGAGTGTAGTGGAATAAGGGAGGCGCGGAAGGGTTTGGAGAGTGAAACGAGTGGAAATAGGAAAAGGTGGAAAGGTGGAAAGGTGGAAAATTAGACATTTGAAGATGTGCACGAAACATTTAGTGAAGAAATCAACATGAATGCAAGACAGCTGCAAATTTTCTGCTCGAAAAGACGATTTGGACTCACATGCTTTTTCCGCTTGTAGAGCTCTTCGGTGATAAACGGCTTGCTCGCTTCTCGAAGAATCCACTTCTCAACTACTTCCCCACTTGTTGGGTCGTATCTAATCTTCATGCTTGGCGGGAGGTTGTTGATGTACTCGGTCAGGATATGGTCAAGGAACGGAGGTCGGCCCTCAATAGAGTGCGCCATCTCCATACGGTCTCCCATACAAGTAAGGATCAGATTAGGCAGAATACTCTTGGTCCAAACGTATTGGCTTGTATGCAGTGGGTGCCATTTCGAGTTCATGAGGTCGAGGATGCGTCCATGCGGATTGTCTGCTCTTGACTGTTGGATGTCAAGGTCTCCATAACATTTTGTCCATTCGGCGAAATGGGCAAGCGTTACCGTCCAGAGGCACGAGGAAATAGATGTATCGTTCAGCATTCGCCGAGCTGTTAATGAGCCCTTTGTCACGAAAGCTTGATCAATTCCCTTGTAGCCCGGTTGTGTTTCTTGCTCCTTCACTGCGGTCAATTCCGCTCTTTCTAAATCTGAAATTGTATGCCCATTCCAGGCAGGGTCAGGCTCACGAAAGAAGTCTGGGAGGAAATTTCTATAGCCGCCGAAGTGCTCGTCCGACCCTTCACCTGTGCCTCGATCAGCGATGTCGAGTAGCATCAGTCATTGGAAGGGATCAACACACCAGAGAGAACAACTTTGAAGCCGTTCGCCTGTGGTAACTCTGATAGGGCGTACTTGGCGACAGAGTTAAGATCAGGGTTGTGGTGCTCCGAATGATATACCGCATCTTCGAAATTCTCAGCCAGTGCTTTCTCGTCCATGCGTTTTTGAACCAATGGGAGTCCCAAAAAATCTGCCGTGCGTTGCGCAATAGCTAATAAGGTGTCCTATTAGCATAGTCGAAGATAAAATAGGTCATGTTCAACCCACGCATCTCGTCAAATTCGGTGCCTTCTTCAAACCCAACGCTGAAGCAAGTAAGGTCCTGTTTGGCGCTGCGAAGATCAGTGCCAATTTTCACCCAGTCCTCTTCGACAAGATGCGCAGCCATTCCTGCAATGACTGCGGAATCTATCCCACCACTAAGATACAAACCAACTTTGACGTCTGCGCGAAGTCTATGTCGAACAGCTTCAAGCATCTGCTGCCGCAAGCCCAAGATCATTTCCTGCTCTGTGCGTGTTTCCAAAAGGCGCTATTAGGCTTCGATTAGCCAACTCAGTTCTTCTATGTACTTGCTGGAGATCGACTTACCTTGTCTGGAAAGGTTATATCCCAATACTGCCTTTCCACCATGTAGGAAAAAGATGAGCAAGTCAGGTAGTGACCGGGTTGGATCTTGCAAAGCCGTCAGAACATTGGCTGATAGAAAGTAAAGCATTGTTTGTCTCTAGAATCATTTACCTTGTGGATACCTTTGAAGAGCGTCCTACCGCTGTGGAGCCAACCATCCTCTACGAGGCTCCTAACATCCCACTCGGGCTTCCACCCTAAAGATAGAAAAGCTTTGGCCTCAGAGGCCACAAGGAGCCGATTTTCAGAAACCGTCCAGAAGAGAGGCTTGATTCCGAATCGATCCCTTGCTGCTACGAACATTTGCCTTCTCTCGTCATAAAGACACAGAGCAAACTCTCCACGCAATTTCGACAGGAAATGCAACCCGTATTTGAGGTAAAGTGCTATAACAATTTCGCAGTCACTGTTACCCTTGAATTGGTATGACCCGGCTAGCTCCTCCCTGAGCAGCTCGTGCCCATACAATTCGCCATTAACAACCGCATGGACATTCCTTTGCTCGTTGAGAAAGGGTTGTTCACCGGCCGGCGTCAGATCAGTGATTGCAAGGCGGACGTGACCAAGTGCTAGAACCGAAGTACAATTAGTGCTTGACCGTCGCATCCGGGGGTTGAAGCTATTACCAACACGGTTATTCTCACTGATCCATTGGCCGCGAGCATCCGGACCCCGATGCTTGATACTATCGAGGCTTTCATCGAGCGTCCTCGTCAGTTTTTGCAGGTAGATGCTCTTATCAAGCGAGACAGCATTGATGCCGTCCAGAGTGACAACAGCGCTAATTCCACACATCTTGAGGTTGATAGTTATTGAACCTTGAGCTTTATGCTCACCAGCATCAATCACCCTGGCTTTGATGTTTCTAAGTGCTTCCGGTACAGACTTCAAGTCACCACAGTCAAAGTTACTAGAAGGCACATATGAGAGTAACGAAAGGAAGAGCTATGGACAAATTCAAGAATGAGGGAACTATAAGGTAGGTACTTAATTCACATACGTAGTAAAGCAGCCTTGTTCGTCACGTGGATTCTGCAGGTTAAATACTACCTTAGATTGAGCCGACGCCTGTACACGAAGACTAATGAGCTGTCTACCTACCTTGCCGCGCAGGCATCTCCAAGATATACCTTGAAAGGCTCGGACTGATGAGTGTTTGGGTTGAGCGACTCATGTTGCAACAGCACCGCTTCCACTGGTAAAGTACCTTGTCTTACCACGATCCAGCTCGGCTGTACAACATTAGATGAGGGAAGCCGTTGGATCATACAGTTGTGCTGATTTACGATCTGGTGATTGAAATTCAAAAGCTCATCTCAACAGACTTCAGGCATTACATCTCTGCTCTTCGCAGCTTGCCATGTTCTGCCACATCTGATGCATCATCGATCGGTCTGATCTTGAAGTGTCGATGATAGACCTGTGAATCGAAGCTATGCAACGCATGATTCGTCCATCAGCAATCGCTATAGAGTGCAAAGATTCGCAGTAAGAAGTCAAGAGCATTTAGTCTGTGAAGTCATCGTCGTGAGTGTCTTTTTCCCACTATGTATGAATACACCGTGAATAATGGCAGTGCCCGTGGTCTCGGTCAATGATTTTCAGTCGATGATTTAGGGTTCATCGGTAGAATATCAGCCGCTAAGACTCCTCTCCTCCTTGGTAGTTGGTACAGTACACGGTACAGTACACTAACACCGAACCCCTGATCCTGGGCCAGCCTGGCATGTGAATCAGCCTCAATTTCTCCTTAGCGCCTCCACGACTAAGAACGTCAGTGAAGGAAAGAACGACCGACATGGCAACATAAGGTATCTACAAGGATTGTTCTTTGGGTACCTTATTCTTTCAGGATTGGCAAGACCTCAATGTGAATTTGCTGGAAACCCTGGCATTCCTGCTGGCTCGCTTCGAGTGGGTTGGCCCTGGTAGCCAGCGGGCCTCGGAGAGAGATGTTCATGCTCAGGTCCAGTGAGATTGTCACGGCGTACGATGGCCGCTAGCATCTGTGGGCGAAGTAGCAGCGGCAGGGGCAGCGAGGTGTCAGGCATACGGTAGATTTAGTCGGCTCATGCTGATATATAACCGTTGCGGTTACCCGTCATGGAGTTGCCTGGCGCATTGGGTGGGCAGTCTCTTACTCCTTCCACGTGGCTGCTTTAAGGTCAAACAAAGCCTGCGGCTGCAATCTCGACTTCACAGCCAAGTCGAATCTTCATTTCCTTGACTTTCGACTTAATTCTGCAATATTCTTCAACTGTAGACAACGCTAGATAAAACATCATAACTCACCGTCAATTGAGCATTTCTCGGTGGTCGTCGTCTACCGTTGAAGAACTTAACACTGCCATCTTCCACCCCACTAGGCTTGGTGGCTTGAGAATTGGCATACATTCACTGGCTGGCCCTCCCTTCATGTTGGCAACCACAAATCTTGACACACCTGCGCTGCAATACCAAGCAGGGACAAGCCCTACAGCTGATGATGGCTGATGGCAAGTCAAATCAGCAGACGCGTGATGTAGAGGTGTCCATTGCGTCTGGAACAAAGGGTCCAATCAACGCATCGGGCCACCACCAAGAGCTTGAGCGCAACTTCAGCCTCCTCAGCATTTGCGGTATCGCCATCAGTACTGGAGAATCATGGATTGCTTTGGGAGGCAGTATTGTATGCAGCTTCAACATACTGAGAGGATGGAAAAGTAATCGCTAAGTGAATAGACTGTAGCAATCTACAACCTGGGTCCGCCTGGCGTTATCTATGCTCTGTATGCTGCATGTAGTGGAAAACGTGAGTACTTGGTGCTGAGGGTATACAGGATCGTCGACTCAATCTTCTATTGGCTTGTCGCGGCTTCAGTCGCCGAACTGGCTTCGGCAATGCCTTCCTCTGGGACAGGCAAGTTACTCCTGCCTTTCCACTTCTCAGTATTTCTCAGGGACTTTGCTGATGTCGAAATAGTCTACCATTGGGCTTCGGTTACTGCAGGACGGCATGGTCGCATTTGTGGCTGGTTTGCTGGCTGGTGGAATCTAGCTGCGTGGGTCTTCGGAGCTGCATCCTTAGGCTCGTTCATGGCTCTTCAGACTCTGGCTATGTATTCGATCATTCATCCAGGCTTCAATATGCAAGGCTGGCATATATTCATCAGCTATCTTCTTAGCACCTGGTTATGCTGCCTGATTGTCCTTTACGGCAACCGGGCGTTGCCAATGATCGGAAACTTGGGTGGCATTTTCAGCAGCGTTGGTTTCCTTATATCCATTGTTGTCTGCGTCGTCATGCCACACGTAAAAGGGACGCCCTATGAGTCTAACACTTTTGTTTGGACCAAGATGGAGAATACTACGGGTTGGTCAAGCAGTGCTTTCGTATTCTGTCTTGGAATGCTTAATGGCGCCTTCGCCGTTGGGGCTCCGGATATATCTTCCCATCTTGCAGAAGAGATTCCTAGGTACTGTTACCCCAGAAGCTGTATCACATTTAGATCACCAAACGCAATGTGCATGAGTTGCTGACAATATCGATAGGCCGAGCGTTAACGTACCCAAAGCCGTGTTCGTGCAATACGTCTTCTCCTTCGTCACTGCTGTAGCTTACCTCATGGCTCTGCTCTACTCAACTCCAGACCTTGACGCGGTTCTGGCAAGAGACAGTGTATTCCCTCTTGCTGATATCTACCATCAAGCCACGGGTTCCAAGGCTGCAACCGTGTGCCTCCTTGCTGTGGCTCTGATACCGACGAGTATAGGCTGCATCGGGTGTTTTGCCATCGTTGGTCGCACGTTCTGGACCCTCTCACGCGACAACGCTACGCCGTTCAGCACAATTTTGAGTCAGGTCGGAACAAAAACAAACAACCCTTTCAATGCCATTTTACTATGTGGCGTTCTGACAACCTTGTTGGGTAGCCTTTACCTTGCCTCAGCACGAGCTTTTGACGATCTCGCGGCATCTTTTGTCATTCTGACATCGCTTTCGTACCTTGCAGCGATTTTACCACATCTGCTGAGCGGAAGGTCGAATATAGCACCGGGCTGGTTTTGGATGAAAGGTTTGACAGGCTACCTTGTTAATGCCGTTAGCTGTTTGTATATCGTCGCTTTCGCTGTCATTTTCTGCTTTCCCCCCTCTCTACCGACCACGACTGCGAATATGAACTACTCGAGTCTGATTGTTGGAGGCATATCCCTGTTTGTCGCGACGTTTTGGTATTGGCGAAAAGAGGGGTATAGAGGGCCACAGTACGTTCAGATGAAGACAGAGTTGATATAGAAATATGTTATATCTGATATCTCGCGCTTGTATGTGCATATTATCGAAGTGACTGTTCAATGAAAAGATATAAAGAACGAAATCGGCTAAGGAATAGTGTTTTTACATTAGTTTCTTGCATACTTTATCGACTAGTCTCATATGTATTAGAGTGTAGATGATTGAATCACTGTTTATCAGAGATTTTAGACTGAAAGATTTGTTCTGAGAGATTAGAAATCGGCAAATCGAAAACTCTAGCCCGAGGACTTTCTGGGCTCCCAGGGCCGATGTGGGCCAATCTGGGCCCTTGTGCTAGCTGGGCTACCAGAGTCATTAACCAACATCTTTATCATTACTGCATCGACAACATCACTATTTTCAGCGTAACTTGACATGCCACCAGTCATACGATGGAGAACCCAGGCAAGAACAACGATAAAAGTAAGATGGAAGACGATGTCGCTCGCCAAATCCAACGCGCCCACTATCAAGAGGGTTACCGCTGGGCTGTAGCAAGGAATTGGCAGTACATATACGAATCAGACTCGGACTCCGAAGACGATGGTCTCCTTACTCCAGTCTCTTTACCATCACCAGCCCAAAACCAGAACCAGGACCCAAACCCTCAGACCACCCAGCAACAGCAACCATCTCTATCGCACAGTCGCACCACCCTGCCTTCCCGCAAGATCAGACCCTATGCTTGCAGAGTGACTAAGTCTATGCGTCTTCAAGGCCCAAATCGTCCCGTAGTCGGTACGTGGGCCGCTGAGGCTGTGGCCTTACATCCTCGGCGGAAAGGTTGGGTGACTTTTCGTGACGGCGGACGTCAAATATCCATGACTTTTGAGCGCTATCTGAGAGAACATATTCGTACCGCTTATGCTCATAGCTTTTCGCAGCTAATCATTCTAGCAGATTTCAGCCGACACATTCTTTTGACCATACAATGGACGACAATTTCTTCCTAACACACACTTGCCTAACACACGACGACCGTCACCAACAGCGCTTGAATGAATCTTGGAAACTTCAAGAAGTGGTGGGGATGTGAGATTGATCGGTTGGACAGGACGTAGTGGAGGGTAAGAGGGCTAGCAGCGCTTCTGCTGGGTCGAGGATTGGGGACTGCACACTCACTGCATCTGCGCAATGTACCTCATACCATGGAGACCATCATGCATGCGTTTAGAATCATGTTTGGATGGGACGCAAGATGGATACACAGCGCAGGAGTCTACTCATGGAGACTTCAAGACCGACACAAACCAGTCCATATCACTAAATAAAGGTTGGGTGTCAACATATTACACTTGATGGACAGCTTGATTTGAGCAATGTTGTACCAATCATTCTGCGCTAGAAGCGTTGTACGGTGCCTTATCACATGACAGTAGTTTTTTGAGTCCGAGTCAAAACATCTGGAATAACCCCGCAAGAGTGGCCAAAAATAGAGGGATTGCTGGGGGGAGTACTCGTCCAGGGAGCACTCGTCGAGGGAATACTCCCCACATCCAAAAGGTGAGGGTTCTGGGGGGAGTACTCGTTCAGGCACTCCATTTTTGGGATCTACCTTTGAAGAGTACTCCCTTGGGTAGTACTCCCCCAGCGAGTACTCCGCCCAATTTCGTGGGATCTACCTCTCCAAAGGTAGATCCCAAAAATGAAGGAAAATACTCATCAGGAAGTACTCGCCAAGGAAGCACTCTTCGAGGGCCAACTCTGAATGCTAGTGCCTCGCTTTTTTTTAGGCCGGGACGCAGCTCTATACGTGACTTTAAGGTGTTAAGAATAGAGCATGAACATGTACTAGGTTCGTTGACTGCCCGAGCAAGTCTGTTACCAATGAAAAGCAACGCAGTTTTCAGCTATTACTGACTCAGAACTTATTAAATAAGCATCAACAAAACAAAATCACTGAAATTTGATGCATTTAGTTGCTAAAATCTGAATTGATGAATCTGCTCATGTGCTAATTTCTAAACTCAATCAGCGCAATTGATATCAAATAGCAATCACTAAATTTTATTATTCTAATATTGAATCAATGACTAGTTATTGCAATCATATAATAAATTAATTCATAATTAATTTAATAAATTAACTAAATAATAACTATTTACATAGTTTAATATATGCGTAAGAAAAGCAAATAAAATAGCATGAATAAAAAGTCATGAAGAAAGTCATGAAATATGTTTGATAAAAAGTCATGAATAAAGTCATGAAGAGAATCATGAAGAGAATCATGAAGAAAGTCATGAAGAAAGTCATTAAACTAATCACGTCAAGTCAACTTGTACTTAAGTTTAAGTCAAGTACTCAACTTGAAAAGTATTAAGTGTTGGGACCGTGCCTAGAATCTAACCACACTGCAGCGAGGTAGTGCGTAGCTGGATAGAATGTTTGATCAATAGAGGTAGCTCTAACTAGGAAACTAAGAATACAGAAGGAAGAAGACAGTTCCGAGCTGTATCTATAGTAGGGCGAACAAAGGGGCGAAGTAGCCGGTTTGCTAGGGCTCGGATAGATGAAATGTTCCAGCATATTTCGATTCGGAACATCGTTGTTCCTTGTTCACATACCGAAATCCCTAGGGCCTATTGACTAGGCCCTATTCAATGCCGACACGCTTCGTAACATTACCCCCTTCTCTTTAAAAGTCATGTTCCTATGACTTGTAGTGTAGCTCATAGCGACAGCGACTAGGGAGCTCTGATGCTCGCCTTCCTACCAACCTTCCTATTGACCTTCCAAACCAACCCGCCAAATGCCTATTGTAGCAGGCTCACTATGTGGGATAGGGTGGCCATTGAAGCAGGCTCACTAGTTGCACGTGAACGCGAGGTAGACCGGTCCACTGGTAGGTCGGGCGATGGGGGTAGGTAGGTCATCGCATTGACGGAGGGTGCCATTGAAGCAGGCTCACTAGTCGACTTGCTCATCGAAGAGATCAACTTTCGGCTTGCCATTGTAGCAGGCTCACTATTTGCACGTGGACGTAGGACCAGGTCCACTGGTAGGTAAGGCGATGAGGGTAGGTAGGTCATCGCATTGACAGCGCCTTTGTAGCAGGCTCACTAAATTGACCTGAATCCGGATCGAGCCGGACCGAATTTGATGGCACAGATTATTTTGACTCGACTGATCCACGAGCTTTTGGGGGGGTGGGGGGGGGGTTTGTGATCCTCTAGCAATCAACGGCCATATGTTCCCGTTGATTCTATTGATCGGGTGAACCGGTGCTACTGAATGAGCGGTAGGTCCTCTAGCAATCCAACGGCCATATGTTCCCGTTGATCCTATTGACCCCCTGATGTTGTTCTGTCTTTCGGTGTCGTCGACCACCAGGTAAACAAATTTCTTTATACTCGTTCCGTTGTCCGCCGAGTGTCTTGAATGGATATTGGTACCCGTATCGTAGGGTTAACGGATTCTTAGTTTAATGTTGAGACCGTGCCTAGAATCTAACCACACTGCAGCGAGGTAGTGCGTAGCTGGATAGAATGTTTGATCAATAGAGGTAGCTCTAACTAGGAAACTAAGAATACAGAAGGAAGAAGACAGTTCCGAGCTGTATCTATAGTAGGGCGAACAAAGGGGCGAAGTAGCCGGTTTGCTAGGGCTCGAATAGATGAAATGTTCCAGCATATTTCGATCCGGAACATCGTTGTTCCTTGTTCACATATCGAAATTCCTAGAGCCTATTGACTAGACTCTATTCAATGCCGACACGCTTCGTAACATTAAGTTGAGTTGAATTTTTTTTGAAAAAGTGTTGAATTGAGTTGAGAAGTTAAATCTGAAAACTCAAGTTGAATTAAGAAGCTTGACTCAACAACTCAATTTGAAAACTCAATTCAACTTAATAAAATATTAAATAAATATAAATAGTTTGATTGAACAGTTTATGTTACGATTCTAGCTACGCATCTTCGTTGATGACTATGTTGATGACTATGTTGATGACTATTGTTAGAAGTCAGCATAGAGCGAGTCAATATGAGTGTCATTTAACTAGAAGATAAATGCTAAGAAAGAAAGATAGCTACAGAAAAGAAGCTGACTACATATGTGTGTTTCTCAGTCGACGCTAGGCTCAATAGAGACTAGTCAAGATGACGAAGCGAGAATAGATCTGACAAGACTAGAAGACTGAGTCTGACAAGGCTAGAATCGTGACATTACTTTTCTTCTTCGACGATTCATGTTCACATGAATGTATTTTCTGCTCGATTCAATTGATTGCTCAATCATGATTTCACAGACTCAGATTCATTAAATTCTGATTGACTGAATAGTCAAAAGCGTTTCTAGCGCGATTTGTTCAAATATTGAATATGAAAATCATCAACTATCTTCTGAGTGTTCATAAATTCGTCGTCATCAGCGTTGTATCAATTAAGATCATTGTCATAGTCATTTCATTTGACTCTATACTGAAGTCGTCTTCGATATCAACGAGAATTCAATATATCGTCGATTTTTCATTCATCTTCGTCGTTTATCACTATTGAATCTGAGAGTTCGTTCTTTTGACCAGGCAAGAAATCATCAACGACAGAGCGAAGCAGATCAGAATGAAATACATCATGAACATGCATAGACTCTGATAATTTCAGTTTATATGAAGAGTCGATGAAATCTAGATTGATGAAAGAATCGAGCATTTTGTCATTTAACTTCTTGAAAGATCTCGCTGTAACAATGTTTCTTTCATGCAGAAACATCTTTGATTCAATCTTGTAATCAACTTCTTTTCTATGCTTATTGACTTGTTTCATCATTTGTTTCTGTGTTTTGACTAGCGACTCGCGAGCAAACTTCAGTGTTTTGTTCATATGTTCAGATATATTCTCGACTTTAGTCGTTTGCAAGCGTTCATGAGAACTTTCATATTCACTGACATCGAATTCAAAGCTCATACGAGAATGAAAGTCTTTGTTTGAAAAGAAAGAGATCGAGAAGATGACTGAGAACAGAGCATTATTATCAATGAACTCAATCATGAGTAGTAGCTTAGTTCAGTCATTCTGCATGTACAAACAGAAGAATTGAAGATATCTTTCGATGTTTTGATTGACTCATTTACTTTGATCATCGATTTGAGAATGATAGACAGTGAATAATCAAAGATTAATGCTCAGTCTTTTGCAAAGAAACTTTCATAGAATGAAGATAAATTGAGAGTCTCGATTTGAAACAATGAAATCGAGTAAATCGTGTATTCGATATATTCATTGAAGCATTAGCTCAGCTGTTTTTTCTGCTGTGATTTCTTCATCATCAGTAAAACAAGAAATATAGTGTCGTTTCTTTGTCAGTCTACATATCACTGTTAGTGTGATGTTTTTGTCTTTTGAAAGAGATAAGTCAATGATGAAATTCATGACTATGTTCTTTCATTGCTGTTCAAGTATGAGTAGAGAATGTAGTAGTTTATTGAATTTATCTTGAGAAGTCTTTGATTGCTGACAAATGTAGCAGTTTTGAATATATCGATTTATTGTCTTTCACATTGAAGATCAATAGTAGTATCTTCTTATGATCTTCATCGTTCTGAGAATTTCAAGATGATCAATAGAAGATTGATCATAAACTTCTTGAATTAACTTTATTTGAAGATGCTCATTGAAGAGAACTCATAGAAGATCATCTCAATATAGTATTTCATTCTGAACTCAACAATTTCTTAATTTAGTATCTTTGTATTGAGCTTCATCTTTTAATACAACTTCACGAAGTAGAATACAATTCTTGTTGATTCTGTTAACTTCTAGAATCAATCAATAAATTGATTCATCATTCTCTTTCTCTTCTAGATCAGCGATTTTCATTCAATTCAACGTGAGAATTGTAGTTCGCTGATAGCGACATCATTCATTCTCAAGACTTCTAGAAACTGAATTGACTCAATGAGTCAATGCATCGACTTTGATGTTTTGTTTGTCTGAGCGATACATGATTTTGAAGTTGAAGTCAACGAGCTTTTGTACTCAGCGCATTTGATGTCTACTTAGCTCTTTATCTTTCATTAATGACGTTAAAGCTTGATAATCAGTGAACATCTTGATGAGTAACTCAGTCAATTTCAGCTCAGATCATCAATGCTTGAAGACATAAATGATTGCTAGTAGTTTCTTGTCATAGATCTTGTAATTGCACTCAGCGAAGCTCAGATTCTTGCTGTAGTAAATCATTGAATGCAATGTTTCTTCATCGTCATACTGAGAAAGTATGTCATCATTGACGTAGTTGAATGAGTCTGTTTCAAGAATAGTCTTTCTATTCTGATCAAAATGACGAAGAATAGAGACTTCAGTCATTCATTTCTTCATATGATCAAAGATCGTTTGACAAGCTTGATCTCATTCAAATATCATCTCTTTTTGAGTTAGTTGAATCAGAGAATGAACAATCTTCGAAAAGTTCTTTATAAAACGTCGATAGAAATTGCAGAAGTCAACGAAGAACTGCAT